>Ga0157362_1000619_pt1 | contig 12618 bp, 11 predicted proteins | sample AttlaeALBM3_FD_111480 | JGI IMG/M metagenome (GOLD analysis project Ga0157362, IMG submission 111480) | Fungus gardens microbial communities from leaf cutter ant in Ribeirão Preto, State of São Paulo, Brazil - Atta laevigata ALBM3 | ecosystem: Host-associated > Fungi > Mycelium > Unclassified ... | reverse complement strand
TTCTAATTTATCGAAGCACAATTATTTATTACTTCTATTCGAAGTTTTGCATTTTAATCAGCATTTTAACTCCAATAAATATTGGAAAATAGTACACTGAAACGACTTATTTGATAAATTACGCTTCCTGCACTGTACTGTACTTTTTACACTACAGTTCTTTTTACACAAGTTCTTATAGCTGAACTTCATGCACTTTTCGTTTGCTTATACATTGCAAAATCCTTGCAAATAAATTTAAAACAAGATAAATCTATACTTAAAAAAAGAAAAAGCGGTGATACTGAGGGCAAAAAGTTCAAACAACGCAAACAAATCTATTACAACTAGAAAAAAGGAATATAAATTTAAAAAAGTGTAAAAAATATAGTATTTTTTGGGTAAATAACCGCGTCAGCTGACGCGTCAATTTTTTTGCGCGTGCGCGGGAAGTCCTTTACCAAGTAATGATAGGTTATTGGCGAATTATTGGTAAGTATTGCAAACTTTTGTAATGTTTAGATTTGGTAATAGAAAAGAAAATTAATGAAAGGCACAGACGACATATAGTAAATTGACGATACGAGTATATTAATATATCGAGGTGCATGAAAACCGAAGTTTGGTGCAATTTGGCGCAATCGTTGTCCTTTATCGAGAATATACAAGGTGGTGATAAAAAAAGTGATTAATTAATGTCAAAAGACCTTTATGACATGAAATAATAAACGTAACATCGACATTATTTTCAGCCCGATTTTCTTAAAACGACTATTTTTTTTCGAATCACATTGCAAGCTACTTTTTAATTTTTAATATAGCTATTAATATCAGCTATTAATATTAATGTCAGAATGTCAGCCTGTACGTTTTCATGCGTTGTTCGATATTTGTCAACGTTTGGCTTGCTAAACTGAATCATGAAATCTGTAGATATAAATGTAATTTGGAAACATATGTGATATCAAAGTTATAGAGAAAGTTAATGCTAGAAGCACTAACGTTTCTTATTCATTAAAAGGACCGAGCAAATAAATTGATACATAGTTGCTTTCCATTTGTATCAAAACTCGGACATTTGTGACGTTACAACTCGGTTGAATGCATGTTCCTTTTTATTCTAACAAGTACAATTGAACTGAGTTTTTACCTAAAATCTACACTAGCTCAAAACGATGTGTTTTATTGATTGTAAGTCTGATTGACTCATTAAATGTGAGGTTATGAACCTGTATTGTTATGTGATAATTTTTGTGAAAGTGACGTCATTATTCGAATATAAAATACATAATTTCAGATTAATTATCACCTGTGTGAAAATGGAAAGCAACTACTATAAACATAAAGAAAGTGATGGAAAACCAAATATTTTTATGCTGTGTGTAAGCCAGCATAAAATATTTTTAATATATTTCTGAAATATTTTAGACATTTTTTATGAAATATTTCAAAAGATGATTCACATAAATATTTAATATTAATTTAATGCTGTGTGGGAAAGGAATTATTAAGTCAAAAAAATTTGAGAATCTTATCTTTTAAGAAGTATAATATTAATTTAAAACTAGAAATGATCACTGATCGCTTGGTATTTTTAGTATTAAAAGGATTTAGAAGAAAGAGAGAAAGAAAAACAGAAAGGAGGTAATTCTATTTTGATGTATAATTTAATAATTTTGCATGTTTTATTTGAGCAGCGAACAACTAAGAAGCTAAAAGATGCAGCGCCTGGGAATTCAGACTGTCCGTACTAGCAGAACCCTTTTGGGCAGTAGATTGTACACCACAGCACCTGCCCAAGAACAAGTAGTACCTGCTGCCTTCAAGGTCCAGGATCACAAAGATTTCGATGAGCGCGTGATGAACTCCAAAGTGCCTGTTATCGTGGACTTTTTTGCCACGTAAGTATTATGTGCATTTGTAGTTCCATATTTCAGAATTGTCTCATAAATTTTTATTAAATAAATCAAACTGACAATAGAAGACGGTATTCACAACAGAATAATATAGCTCAGTAATACTACATAAATACTATATAAAGCCTTTTCTATACTCTAATATATTTTGCAGTTCTAATTATAGAAAATGATAAATACAGTCAAGACTACATTTTTATTATGAAATCTCTGTCTTCTATTAATTTTCAATTTATACTTTGCATTGTTTATACTCCAATTGCATTCTTTTATTTTAAAGTTTGTATTAAAAGATTCTCTAATTTTATTCTGGAATTTTGAACAAAAATACTCAGGAATTTTGAAGGAATTTTCTTAAAAAATTTCAGTAAATACCCTGTGTGTCATTTCAGATGGTGTAACCCATGTCGCATGCTGACTCCACGAATAGAAACGGTTGTTGCCGAAAAACAGGGAAAGATATTGTTAGCCAAAGTTGATATTGACGAGCATACAGATCTTGCTCTTGATTATCATGTACGTATTCTCTTTTATAATTTCAGTACAACAGTCGTTAAGCATTAGGTCTATTCTTTTCAATTGAATATATCTTGCATGGTTCATGTTTCCTTTTTTTCTCTCACATTGAAGAAAAAAAGAGAAAAGATGATGATGCAAGTTCAGCTAACAAAAAGAATAAGTCTTTTTAAATTCATAAATTGATGACAGATTTTGTGTAACTACTTTAAAGTTGAGAATTTCCCAAATGAAAGGTTCAGGATTATAATTGAACAATTGTATGAGCGTAATTTTTTATGATTAATTTTGGACTTGGATATTTGAATCATATTTCATTGTGCACTTGTGTTTTTAGGTCGGCTCGGTGCCCGTCCTCATTGCTATGAAGGATGGCAAAGTTCTAGAGAGAGTAGTCGGTCTTCAAGATACTGACAAACTCAGACAGTTTGTTAACAAGTATGCGGAGTAACGTAATTAAAAATTATTATTATGTAAATTATCTCTAATGTTGCAGTTCTTGTTAATCTTTGTATAGACAATTTTTACATGATACTTCGAAATCTGCAATTATGTTTATAGTACATTTTTCTTAGCTATTATATATAAATGTGTAATATTGTGCAAAACAAATTTTGATTTCTCTCGACAATGCAGATTAAATAAAATGTTCTTATGAATGAAATCCGAAGCACTTTTTTAAAATATAAACTTCTTTATTTGTAACGAATTTAAATAAAATACGAAATAAAATTATCATTTTAAGTTGCATATAATCTTCTCATATAAAAGGTATTAAGGCTTTATGAAGGTTGGAAAATTTCAGACATTTTAAATGACAAAATGACTTGCTTTTTTATAACAAAATAAATAAGTAGATGTCTATATTTCTTTATTCATGATGTCATAATCATTAAAAAATATATTTAGTTAAATATATTTAGTTAAATATAATTAATTTAATTAAATATTAAATATTTATTTTTTATTAATTAATAATTAATGTAATCTGTATAATTATTATGTCAGATAAATATGATTCATTTTAATCTCAAATAAAATGTTTGAAATTTTTCGTAGCCCTGCTTTTTTAATATAGTTAACTCTTAATGTCCAGATTAGTCATCACTACACACAATCACGTAATAGTACAATGAGAAATTATGGAACTTCCTCACACAAGTTTCTTAAAAATTGTTTAAAAAGAAAGTTCAAGTTGTTTGCTATTTCTCGAATCTTACATGTTAAAAATTGCTCTTCTTAACAATTTTTCATCTATTTTATCTTAAAATTGTTTAAAATTGAAACTACTTGTCAGTTGGTAAAGTCTGTAAAAGTTGTCTCGCTCTTTTATACGTAGTTGACATCATAATTTCATTTTTGTTATCTTCATCTGTCTCTGCCTCAGCTTTCCTTATAATTTCCATTCCCTTACGTAATAACACTTCGCGTGCCATACCTTTACAACCTTCGAAATATTCCAGAACGACAGGAAAAAGATTATCAGAAATAGAATTCTCATCCAATAAATTATCCATCAGCCAGATCTGTTTAAGTTTCTCGAACTTCCATTCGTTCCTAGAATATTTCCACTGTAAAAATAATTTTGATTTATCAATTTGAAAAATGTTAATCAAACAATTAATTGTCTCCATCAAAATCATAAATAAAAAGGAAAGACAGATAAGACTTTATTATTAGAATTAACAGTATGTGTTCATCTCCTATTAATCTTATGTTCTTTTTACAAATGTCAAAAAATTGCCAAAATGCTTACAGATGGTTATGCGCAAACAGAAGAAAACATTTGTATATTGTATTTATATAAGATATTCCAGAATCAAGTCTTTAATATTAATGAATGATTTAAACAATTAACAGCTTACCAGGGATACATAGTTTAATGCTTTTTGCATGGCATATGATCTACGAGATTCCATCTTTTTAACAGCTGCTTGGACAGCCTTCTCTTTTTTTAACTGCCTTTTAGATGGATTCTTAGCAGTCTTTACATTCTCGTCTGAAACTTCCTTTGAAGATAATACTGATTTTGAAGTCTCAATATCGGTAGTGGCATCATTACTAAAAAAAATTGTTTAACCAAATCTTTATATGTCATTATTTATCAATAAATTTTTTAAAACTTTATAAAAAACTTTAATATTATAATTTTTATTTTGTAATTTTAGTATGATTAATATTTTAATATAATTTAATATGTGACTTAATATAGTTGCTATTAAAATGTTTTATGTATCAAATTTCAACTTAAAAAATAATTTCGTTTATATCACAAGAAAGAAATTTTAAATCTTTTTACCTGACTTCATTCGACTTCAATCTTCTTTTTTTCTTCTTTTGATTGCTTTGTACAATATTCTCTTGAGATGTCTTGTCAGTTTTGTGATTATTGTTCTTGGGAGCTATAAAAACATTTATTACATAATATTACTTAATACATATGTATAGATACATATCTCTCTAATTAATTTCGAATATTTCTTTAAAATTTTAAAGAAAAAAGGAAAAACTTTTTAAAATGTAACGACAAATGTAAAAATGTAAAACTTCACATTTGTTAATATTTATTCTTTAATCAGATCTCCCTGGAACTCCCTTTTTCATTTCTATTCCTATAATATTCATAATTTTAATATTCATTTTTATACTAAATTGTTCCTTTTACGGACAATTTTTAATAATAAATAATTACCAAAATCTTTTGTCCTTTTTAGAAGAGATAATTATATACAGACGTGTTTACAAGAAGAGTCTATATTAATAATGAAATATTTTAACAAGATTAATGCTATACAGAAATGAATCCAATCATTCGCAGATGAACGATAAGGCTGATATTAAGAGAAACAAATAAATACATCTCAAAATTGGCAACTGACCGTCGGCCTTTTCCTTTTCATTCAGTTTCCTTTTACGTTTCAGTTTCTTCGTATTATCGCTATTCATTTTTATATGAATATAAGAATGATACTTTTAAATTTGTCTCATTGATGCATTCGCGATCATAATATTCAACACATTACTCTCTACTCGATAAACCACGATAAACTAGATGAATGTAATACACGCCAAGCCATGCGGTCGACAGATGCGACTAACCTAACCTAACCTTAACCTAAATCTAAACTCTAGCCAAACCTAATCTACATCTCTACAATTTATTGTAGATGTTGACGTTCTACAATTTATTTTTATAAAATTGATCAATCATAATTGAATATTCTCTTCATAGACTGTGATTCTTCACTAGACTGTGATTCTTACAACTATAGGTTGAGATAAGCCATTTGAATTTAGTAAAGTAATTGCTAAATAAATAAAAGAGACTCGGAGACTTCCGTTACATAATTGCCATGTAATACAAAGGAATTTTGTATAGAAAAATATTTCCTCTTATCAGAAAAAATATTTCTTAAAATGACTGAATAATACTGCGCCTCTTGTAACATGGAAATGATAAGAAAAAAGATAAAAATAATAGAATTTGTATAGCGATCATTTGACAAAATTTATTTTCAACAGACTTGTTTGACTGGGTAATCTTTAGCTGTAAAAATGACGAACAATTTGTTAATATTCATTCCACAAACACTATGCACCGAAAAATCTGGCTATGTACTTGGTAAAATGATACATGATACCTGCAGTGACTTAAAAAAGTTTTACATCATCAGTTTGCGTAAGATGGATCCAGTAGAATCAACTAAGTCTACGTTAGACATTATTGGATATCATTCCAATGAGAATGAGGCTATTGACGAATTTTTGGAACGTAAGCACGCAAACTGGGTACACATTGTGACAAAGCCTTCAGAGGATGGACAGGACAAAGAATATTGTCTGTTGAAAATCACTGTTAACAATAAAAAAATTAATCTCTCAGCAATACGTACGATGATTGTTTTGTATAACCAGCGGGCATTACGGGAAACAGAATTGTTTGAGAGCAAAACAACGTCGGGCGATCACTTTCACGAGCTTGCTAAGCTTGTACAAAGCAAAAAGGACGAATTGAAAATCAAGTCTAGATTTGTTCGCATCTGGGAGATTTTGCTGATTTATTATGTATCGTTTTATTTGCACATTGTCTTGTTTCTATCAAAGGCAACAGACAGATTATTGCCAATTTTGAAGTACTCTTCCCTTGGCTTGCATATCCATGACTGGCTCGAAAATGTCAAGTGGATGTTAGCAACAATTATAAGGAATAGGGGCATTAAACTGAAAACTGGAAACTATGCTCTAGCAATTGTAATAGATATGACACTAGGAATTCTGGTATTACAATTACTGAGATATTATATCGAAGATCAGCCATCACAGCTCCTTCTAAACAATGCAGAGGCAAGTTTAGATATACTTATTATGTACATTAACAAAATAATTTTTTATATTTACTTCTTTCTAGTACAAATTTCATTAAATATATTTTGAATTTAAATTATTTAATTTAACAAATTTGATCTGAGAATTAAAATTAATTTGAAACAAAGAAGAAAATAAAAGGCTGTTTATACAAAATTAAATATTACATATTTGAGATACATTTTTGGTTCCATTTTGGTTCTATTTTTGTTTCTATCAGCTTTAATAATTGAAATTTCTATTCAACAGAAAGTTGTGGAGAGTTTGAAGGAGCTAATTAATTGGTTGATGGGTGTACCAGCTGGTCTAAAGCTTAATCATGCTTTAAACAATACTATGGGCAAGTTTTTCTTGTATCATATACAGCTCTGGTGGACATTTTTAATATTCTTAAAGCCACTTCTGGATCTCGCGTTCGAAGTACTACTCTTGTTTGGAAAACTCGGCATCACATTTCAAATATCCATCGTTGCAGACCTTCTGGCTCTCGTCAGCTTCCACACGTACTGCATTTACGTTTATGCAGCAAGGTAATGTTCTTCACTAATGTGATGAAATTATTGATTTAAAGTAAAAAAAACTACAATTAACAAATTACAATTTTCAAAAAAACTACAATTCATCACAGGCTCTTTAATATCCAGTTGAGAGGAATCACGGCTCTCTTTAGACTTTTCCTTGGGAAGAAGAAAAATCCCCTGCGCGAAAGAGTGGATTCTTGTCTGTATCAGACAGACCAGTTATTCGTCGGGACGCTGTCATTCACCATTCTCCTGTTCCTAATGCCCACAACGTGGGTGTACTACACTGTATTTACTCTGGTAAAAATAACTGTAGTTTTAATCTTTTTAAATTCTTCCGATAGATATAATTGTAGTATTATGTATAGCTTGGTTGCAGCTCAGATTAGTGTCCATCGCATTTGGCGGTTTTCTGACCAGACTGAAGTTCTATCTGCAAGTTATGCCTGTTTATACCTTTTGGAGATGGTTGCTACGGTCTTACTGCACTTGTAGTAAGTAGCACAGACGTACGTTGCATCTCGAGGAAAGATATTGTAAACAAAGGAAAATTGCATAAAGTGAATTTATTTATCCTTCACATGCAATGCACATTAGCAAAATATCATTTTTTTTATATAATCGTCTAGCTTTGCAACACATTTTGTAACAGCCTTCAAATCTTTCGTCTGTTAAGATTTTCGACCGCCTTCGAAATGACATATGCATTCTTGGCTCAATGTTCCTTAACTCTAACTTATTTTTTCATTTTTCCTTGATAATAACTCATTGTTGCCAGATAGAAAGTATTAATATTACAAATAATTTTGGCAGGTATTGTTGACATCAGATTACATCCTTCTTGTACACAAGAAGTGACAGTATTATCAATGACGATGGTCGTGGCTCCTTGGAGGCTCACATGGAAAAAGTGTATTCCAGACACAATTATTTGCCATCCATCCATCGAGTGGTGCACAATATTGAATAATATTATTTGGGGCCATTTATTGTATCCGTTATAAAGAAACATTACATTAAATGTGTTAATATTTTTTTATTTACACACTAAAAGACATTTTTCTTAATAAATTCTTTTCTGCTATTCTGTATACAGATATATGTATTTAGATAAATATTACTGTACATTAAATCAAATGTCTGCTAAGATAATTTTTATGGAAAGCGTATGTACATTATACAACAAAAACAATTATCTAACAAAGAATTTTGCAAAACAAACTGAGAAATGCTATTTCAGATAAATAGATGTTCTATTTTGACTTAAGTTTTAACTTCTCTTCTTCTTCCTTCTTCACTCTGCTTAACGTTTCGTTCAAGTCACAATATATTAAATTATCGATATCGTTCTCATCTCTTAAGATACAGAAATAAATTAGAAAGACAACTAAGCTTGCTGATACAACATATCCTTGATACCATGGACTATCTTTATATGGATTGCGATACTCTTCAATTCTCATAGTAGCAGCTTTTGACATGGAATATTTTATAGGCTTATCCAAGTCATCCTCGCTTTCCAATGCTGTGCTTTGATTCCTAGAAGCATTCTCGTCCCATCTACTTTTACTATTGCATGATACCTGTCGTACATTGCATCTGCAAGAAGTAAATCTTCTTACACTATTTATTATTTAAATTGTTTAACAATAAATTTCAACAAATCGAAATCAAGCTCTATTGAAAATAAATCAAAGTAATACCTATAAGAGCCAATGAAATATTCAAGTGTATATTAATTTCGTTTTATTCAATTAAGATCAGATTCAATTCATAAATCTTGATTTCAATTTCTTTGAAAAACGTTTCAAGATTATGAATTATACATTTAATTTTTTAAATACAAATTTTTAATTTAAAGCTCTTTTGAGAAATCGCACAGTTGCTTTTCATATAATAAACTTGAAATGTATATATTTCAATAATAAAAACAAAAAGATCTTGATCAAAGACTTCAATAGTAATTACCTTCTAAACAGTGCACTCTTACCGTACAGCAAGAGATTGTTTTTGACGACGTTGCCTAACATTGGTGACACTAGGATCAGCCAGAGAATAATAACGAGATCAAACTCAAGCAGCCAGTGATCAGTCACGAAAAAAGTGGGCTCGAGACTTGAAACGGTGTAGAAAAACCACTTCTATCAGAGAGAAACCTGAGAGAGGACATGACGGTCCAAAATTTGTAACCGCAAAATGTTGCCGCGCACTACTGCCCTCTGACAAAGTGAGTGTAAACTACATAGCAACATCCATTTTTCTTACGGTACATCGTCCATTTTGAAAAGTGAATGTACCCTAAAATAAAATTTTCGGCTCGGCCGGCATCAACTTAAGTTGGAAAATGCTTCGCTATTGGTTGACGTTACACGTTCTACCAATAGCTTCTCTCTCAAGTTTCTCTCTGGTAGAAAAATCGACAACAGAAACATTTCACAATTTCCTTTGAAAAAGGATTAAGGCTTAAACACAATAGACACAGGCAATAGATATAGGCAACAGTGAATAACGAATCCAATCAGAGCTCCGGTATGTAAGTTCGATATTACATCCCAGAGCTCCGATTGGACAGCTCGTTATTCCCTGTTCTCTATTGTGCCTATTGCGTTTAAGCCTTTACTGTGACCATCTATGAGAGTCGTGCAAAAAATAATGGGCTTTTAAAAAAAGAGAAATACTAACCAAGTGGTATTATTCATGAAGACTGAAGAAAACATTTTAATGTCCTCATTAATTTGAAAAGGATTATAAAGATATAGTATTGTATTTCTCCAAGAATAATTAAGAAAACGAAGAAACATGGATTTGCTGTATACCGTCAACAGGAGGAGTTCTTCCAAATTTTTTTCCAATCAAGAATGGTATATTTTTTAAGACTTGGTTTTTCTATTCCTGCACTAGATTGCACTAAAACTTTCTTTCTCAGCTTCATTAAATGTCAAAATATATCTATTTCATTTTATTCTAAAGTATATACTAGTTTCAGCTATAAAAAATAGACCTATAAATAAAATATCATTCATAGCTAATACATAAAATTTTGTATAATACTTGAGTTAATTAACAATTTGCTTTCTCAGTTTATACAATGGACAATCGTTGTGTTCCTTATCCAGTCGAAATATAGTGGCGTTTACTACAATGACAGAGTTAGATGACAGCAGTGGCAAGACACGGGGTTGCCATGTTTATGTAACAGATTTAAATATGCCATGGCATGCTCATAAGTAAGCACTTTGCTCATAAGTAAAATCTTTTAAATTTTCTTTGTAATATTCTTTAAAGAATACAAATTACAATACAAATTTTATCTAGTCTCTTATTAAATGTCTATCAATTTGTTTTTAAAAAGCCAGCAAGTCAAGATAAAACTGTAATAATAAGTATTTCTTGTATTTATCTAGAGTACTTTCAAATAAACACAACATTACTGCATTAGAATGGGATCTGCCTGGTGACAAATTGGTAATGGCTGATACAGCTGGAAATGTACAGTTATGGATGTTCAAGGATCATATTTTGAATGATTGGGTATTAATAGGTTCTGCATATTTCCCTGGTGAGCACATACTAGGTGCAGCATGGTTTCACAATGGCAAAAAGGTATCTAGATGAACAAACTGATGAAATTAAACAACAAAGTTTTTTTTTACTTATATTACCAGGACAGAAACTATATTAGATTATCATTTTATTATTCTTTTATATTACTACATTTTTATAACTAGTGAATATTTTTCTCAGAATTTTTCTCAGAATTTTTCAGAATTCCCTTAGATAGAAATAATCACTGAGATCATTGAAAATCTATGTCAATTGGTTCATTTCGGTATGAACATAGATTTCAGTGATTTATTTCCACTGGGATTGTTATATAAATTTCAGAATTTTTGAATGATTTTATAATTATTTAAAACATTTTTCAGAAATGCCAAGAAAGCATTTTTTCTAGATTTCTTCATAAATGAATTCTGAAATATTCTAAGATATTTCAGAATTTATAATTTATAATTTGAGGTGAAATGTTGTAAAATCTGAGAAAGTAAAGTATAGAGGAAATTATAGAATCACATGAAAAATTATAAAAATTATGAAAGATTTTACAAAAAGACATAGGCCGATATTCATAATCTGTTCTTATTTCAAAATTGTTTTAAATAATGTTTTAAAATGCTAATATGGCCCTTTGATTGATTCGCGACCTCTTAAGATTATACTTAAGATGGTCTTGAATGTAAGAATCGTTATGAATGCCGTCCATAGACTTTCTCAGTATTTCTGAAATGTGTTTTAATTCGTCTAAAAATTTTAAGAAAAATTTTATCAGAGTTTTAAAAAAATATTCAAGTCACACGCAGATACATGGTCAAAACTTGAAACAGATATATATAGTTTTTATATTTTTATCTTTTCTTTTAATGTCTTCTTTTATTAATTCCATAGACAGGCTTAGTAACAGAAAAGAAAGATAGTATCCATTATAGCGAGAAATTTAATCACCTACTGTTCGCACCTTCCGTGAGGCAATTCGGCGGAAGAGCCGCCGAAGGCGTGCTGGTGGTATCGACGACGGGCATGGTTGGTGCAATCATGATCACTAAGGATCTTCAAAATCCGATTTGCTATTCGACGGAGAGTCTAGGCAACACAAGACACAGGATAACCGCGGTCGATTTGTGCTATGGAAAAAGTACTTTTTCTCACGTCATAAAACTATTTGCGAATGCAGACGATATAATGAGGATGTTGCGATAATTTGTTTTTGGAATTCCAGACGGCCACTTTCTCGTTGCGGTTAGTAGCGGTAGCATCTGCTTGCCTATAAGATGTTTTAGAGTACTAGTGCGCAAGAATGATGATAAGTGCACCATTACCTCGCAAGCTTTACCGAGTTTTTTTCTGCAAGATGGGGCACCTAAAGATAATTCATGTAAGACTGAATGGTTTATGACAGTAGTTTACAATGGTTTATAAACAGTTCATTTTTTTTATAGATACAATTCTTTTTCTAGCTGAACTTACACAATTCCTCTTTCTTTTTTCTTTATTCATGGATAAAATCGAAAAAAAGAAACGATGAACTGTGCAAAAAGTTCAGCTATAAAAAACAGAAGATCTATACTGTACCTGATCTAACTGTACCTGCAAAAGATCTACTCTTTTGCAGGTACAGTTGTAACTCATTTAAAGTTTGTGGTCAGAGAAGATGCCGATTCTCTGGTTATTGCGGCAAACAGTGAGAGCGGTGGATTTGTTGAGGTGTGGGAGTTGCGGGAGAAGTCGCAACCGGTTCACAAATTATTTCAGCCAAAGACATTAGA
>Ga0157362_1000618_pt1 | contig 12619 bp, 13 predicted proteins | sample AttlaeALBM3_FD_111480 | JGI IMG/M metagenome (GOLD analysis project Ga0157362, IMG submission 111480) | Fungus gardens microbial communities from leaf cutter ant in Ribeirão Preto, State of São Paulo, Brazil - Atta laevigata ALBM3 | ecosystem: Host-associated > Fungi > Mycelium > Unclassified ... | reverse complement strand
CATTCTCCGCTCGCGCATGACCTGGCGCAGCTGCACCTCAATCCGTTCAAACAGCTGGTTGATGCGCCCCTGCAGACGATCCTGCTCAAACATCAGCGCATGGCCGGTCAGAATACGCGTCAGCCCCGGATTACGCTCACCAAAACCCAGAATCAATTGCACGATAAGACGCAGGCGCGTCATCGTCTCTTTTTCATCTTTCAGGATCAGATTGATGCGGGTAATCAGGCTGTCTTCGATAAATTCAATCAGGCTGTCGAACATGCGCGTTTTGCTGGGAAAGTGGCGATAGAGCGCCGCTTCAGACACGCCGACGGTGGCGGCCAGCTTGGCGGTGGTAATGCGCTGGCTACCGTCACTGGACTCCAGCATCTGCGCCAACGCCTGCAAAATTTCTTCGCGACGGTTCCGTTTGGCGATTTTTTTCTCTGCCATGACCTTAAAAACCCCTGAAATTCACCTTTAACAGGCACACCTTCTTATCAGCCCTGAGCGCAGGCTCAAGGCTGGTAAGAAATAAACAGATGGTTAAGCAAAAACGGGCGTTACAGACGTCCGGAGTGACCGAAGCCGCCTTCGCCGCGGTCGCTGGCGTCGAAATCTTCCACCAGGTTGAACTCCGCCTGCACCACCGGCACGAAGACCAGCTGGGCCAGGCGATCGCCCGGCTGCAGCGTAAAGCTCTGCTGGCCGCGGTTCCAGACCGATACCATCAGCTGGCCCTGATAGTCCGAGTCGATCAGGCCCACCAGATTGCCCAGCACGATGCCATGCTTATGGCCGAGGCCGGAGCGCGGCAGGATAACCGCCGCCAGCGTCGGATCGCCGATGTGGATCGCCAGGCCGGTCGGCACCAGCGTGGTCATACCTGGGGCGATCTCCAGCGCGCTGTCCAGACAGGCGCGCAGATCGAGCCCGGCGGAGCCAGAGGTGGCGTAGGTGGGCAGGGGAAACTCCGCGCCCACGCGCGCATCAAGAATCTTTACGTCGATTTTTTTCATCATAAAGGCGGACAATCTCGTCTAATAAATGTTGGCCAAGGAGCGTCTTATCGCTGAGCGGTAAGCGTTTTTCTCCCTCCTGCCAAAAAAGGTGAAGCGCGTTGGTATCGCTGTTAAATCCCTGTCCGGCCTGCGCCACGTCGTTGGCGCAAATCAGGTCCAGATTTTTACGTACCCGTTTTTGTCGGGCGTATTCTTCCACATTCTGGGTTTCAGCGGCAAATCCAACCACGTAGGGACGGTTTTGCTGCATGGCGGCGACGCCCGCCACAATATCGGGATTCTTTACCAGCTGTAGCGTGACGGCATCGTCTTCGCTGCCCTGTTTTTTCATCTTTTCCGGCGCGATGGTCGCGGCGCGATAGTCCGCGACGGCGGCGCTGGCGATAAAAATCTGCTGCTGCGCCGCTTCCGCCATCACGGCGGCTTCCATCTCCTGCGCAGAGATGACGTCAACGCGCTTCACCGCAGGCGGCGTCGGCAGGTTAACCGGACCGGTTACCAGCGTCACGCGGGCGCCGCGTCTGGCGGCGGCGGCGGCGATGGCGAAGCCCATCTTGCCGGAGCTGTGGTTGCTGATATAGCGCACCGGATCGAGCGCCTCGCGCGTGGGACCGGCGGTGATCATAATGTTGAGATGTTGCAAATCGTTGACGGGCGACGCCCACTGCACCGCGTGGTCGACAATCGCCAACGGATCGAGCATCCGGCCCGGTCCGACGTCGCCGCACGCCTGGCTGCCGCTGTCGGGACCCCAGATCAGCAGGCCGCGCGCCTCAAGCTGCTGCAGGTTGTGCTGCGTCACGGCGGCACGATACATCTGCTGATTCATTGCCGGCACCACGGCGACGGGTGCGGCGGTGGCAAGGCAGGCGGTGGTAACCAGATCGTTGGCCATGCCGGCGGTCAGACGGGCGATCAAATCGGCCGAAGCGGGCGCCAGCACCACCAGGTCCGCCCATTTTGCCAGCTCGATATGGCCCATCGCCGCTTCGGCGGCGGGATCGAGCAGGTCTTCAAACACCGGATAACCGGAAACGGCCTGCAGGCTGAGCGGCGTAATAAAAGCTTTGGCGGCGGGCGTCATCATCACGCGCACCTCGGCGCCGCGTTCGCGCAGGCGACGCACCAGCTCGGGCGTTTTATAGGCTGCGATGCCGCCGCTCACGCCAAGCAGAATTTTTTTTCCGGCTAATCCCATCATGCTATTGGCCTCATGTGGCTGGATGCCGCGTCAGACGCGGCGAAGTGGCAGGACTCTATCATAAAACCCTCTGCACACCTTTTCACCCCTTGCGTTTGCGAGCCGCCTCGTAATTCTGCCAGAAGATACTGGTTAAGTATACAGTGTCTGGTCATGATGTCGCTAACCGCAGGAGGCAGATATGGAAGCGATGACACCACGGGAAAAATTACGGTCGATGGGCGCGGCGGCGTTGAGCGACGCGGAGCTGCTGGCGATTTTTTTGCGCACCGGTGCGGTGGGGGTGAACGTGCTGACGCTGGCGCAGCAGATGCTGCAGCGTTTCGGCTCGCTTTATCACATCATGACCGCTGAACCGGCGGCGTTCAGCGAGATAAAAGGCGTCGGCGCCGCCAAGCTGGCGCAGCTGCACGCTATTGCAGAACTGGCGCGACGCTTTTTCGCCAGCCAGATGGCGCGGGAAGATGTGATGGCGAACCCGCAGGTGACGCGGCACTATCTGCAGAGCGTGCTGGCGCATCAGGAGCGCGAGGTGTTTATGGCGCTGTTTCTCGACAATCAGCATCGGGTGCTGCAGGCGCAGACGCTCTTTATGGGCTCGATCAACAGCGTCGAGGTGCATCCGCGCGAAATCGTGCGCGAGGCGCTGAAGGTCAACGCCGCGGCGGTGATCCTCGCCCATAATCACCCTTCCGGCATGGCGGAGCCGAGCCGCGCCGATCGGCATATTACCCATAAAGTGAGCGCGGCCTGCACCCTGCTGAATATTAGCCTGCTCGATCATCTGGTGATCGGTCACGGCGAATATGTCTCTTTTGCCGAACGCGGCTGGCTGTAAAAAGCCAGGGCCGCCAGGTGCAGATGGCGGCTTTTTGCGCGATCTTCAGGGATCTTTATCTGTTCGGGACTTGAGCACTTGCGCTGAGCGGCGTATACTACGCCACCTTTGAGAATCTCGGGTTTGGCGTTTGGGCCAGCTTAGCGGGTTCACATGGAACTCGCCTGGCGGGCTATGAGCCTGACGAGGCGGCCAAGACCTAGTTTTTAAAGCTCGAGCTGATTTGATTTTTGGAGAATAGACATGTCACGAGTCTGCCAGGTAACTGGAAAGCGTCCGGTGACCGGTAACAACCGTTCCCACGCAATGAACGCGACGAAACGCCGTTTCCTTCCGAACCTGCACTCACACCGTTTCTGGGTTGAGAGCGAGAAGCGCTTCGTTACTCTTCGTGTATCTGCTAAAGGTATGCGTGTTATTGATAAAAAGGGCATCGATACGGTTCTGGCCGAAATCCGCGCCCGTGGTGAGAAGTACTAAGGAACTGAATCATGGCTAAAGGTATTCGTGAGAAGATCAAGCTGGTTTCCTCTGCTGGTACAGGTCACTTCTATACCACCACGAAGAACAAACGTACTAAACCAGAGAAACTGGAACTGAAAAAGTTCGATCCGGTTGTACGTCAGCACGTGATCTACAAAGAAGCCAAAATTAAATAATTTTGGTGTTCTGTGAAAAACCCGGCTTCGGCCGGGTTTTTTGTTTTTGCCGCTTTTTGAGGAGAGAACATGCCGGAATTACCCGAGGTCGAAACCAGCCGACGCGGCATTGAACCGCATCTGGTGGGCGAAAAGATTTTACATGCCGTGGTGCGCAATTCGCGCCTGCGCTGGCCGGTGTCGCAGGAGATCCATGCGCTCAGCGATCAGCCGGTGCTGAGCGTGCAGCGCCGCGCCAAATATCTGCTGCTGGAGCTGCCGCACGGCTGGATCATCATCCATCTCGGCATGTCCGGCAGCCTGCGCGTGCTGCCGGAAGAGCAGCCCGCCGCGAAGCATGACCATGTCGATTTAGTGATGAGCAATGGCAAGGTGCTGCGCTACACCGATCCGCGCCGCTTTGGTGCCTGGCTGTGGAGCACCGATCCCGAAGGGAGCAATGTGCTGGCGCATCTGGGGCCTGAGCCGCTCAGCGACGCCTTTAGCGGCGACTATCTCTATGAGAAGTCGCGCGGCAAGCGCACGGCGGTGAAGCAGTGGCTGATGGATAACAAAGTGGTGGTGGGCGTCGGCAATATCTACGCCAGCGAATCGCTGTTCACCGCCGGGATCCTGCCCGATCGTCCGGCGATGAGCCTGAGTGACGAAGAGGCGCAGCGGCTGTGTGCCACCATCAAAGCGGTGTTGCTGCGATCGATAGAGCAGGGCGGCACCACGCTGCGCGACTTTTTACAGAGCGACGGCAAACCCGGCTATTTCGCGCAGGAGCTGCAGGTGTATGGCCGCGCCGGCGAGCCTTGTCGCGCCTGCGGCACGCCGATTGTCAGCGGCAAGCACGGGCAGCGCAGCACCTTCTGGTGCCCCAACTGCCAGCACTGATCAGGCCAGCTTTGCCAGCAGCGCCTGATGCACAGGCGCAGGCAGGAAGGCGCTGACGTCGCCGCCGTGGCGCGCCACCTCTTTCACCAGCGAAGAGGAGACGAACGAGAAGCCTTCTGACGGCATCAGAAACACGCTTTCCAGCGTTGGCAGCAGATGGCGATTCATATGGGCGAGCTGCAGCTCATATTCGAAGTCCGACACCGCGCGCAGGCCGCGCACCAGTACGTTGGCCTGCTGCGCGCGGGCGAAGTTCGCCATCAGATCGCTAAACCCCACCACCTCGACGTTCGGCAGAGGCGCCACCGCCTCGCGCGCCAGTTCAATGCGCTCTTCAAGGCTAAACATCGGCTTTTTACTTGGGCTGGCGGCAATGGCCAGCACCATCTCATCGAACATCTGCGCGGCGCGCGTCACGATATCGAGATGACCCAGCGTGATGGGATCGAAGGTTCCGGGATAAATCGCTCTGGTGCTCATAGAGGACCCTTGTCTGCGGCGTGATTCAGCGCCCACAGCGCGGAATATTTGTTGAAGGTGTATTGCGCATTGACCACGGCCAGCACCCAGCCCTGTTTGCCGTCGAGAAAGCCGGCGCGCAGCAAAAGGGTTTTCAGGAAGGCGCCCAGCGTATGGGTGAACACGGAGAAGAGGCCGCAGCGCTTGCCGCGCTGGTGGCGCTCCTGCGCCCAGGCGGCGGCATAGGCCAGCTGCTTCTGCTGAAAAACAATAAGGTTGCGGCAGGTCAGATGCTGCAGATCGCCGCGCAGCCTGACCACCGGCGCGCCCTGGGTGTCGAGCGACTCGTGCACCAGGTTGTCGTTATAGTTCAGCGCGCGCGGATAGAGGCGCATCACGCGATCGGGATACCAGCCGCTGTGACGCATAAAGCGGCCAAGAAACAGGTTGCTGCGGTTCAGGCTGTAAACGGTCGAAGAGGGCGGCTGTGCCAGCACCGCCTCTATGCTGGCGCGCAGCGTCGGCGTGACGCGCTCGTCGGCATCGATCATCAAAATCATGTCGCCGCTGGCGTGGCGCTGCGCGCGCTGGCGCTGTTTGCCGAAGCCGGCCCACGCCTCGGCGTGAAAGACCTTTGCGCCCGCCTGACGTGCGATAGCGGCGGTCTCATCCTCACTGCCGGCGTCGAGCAGAATGATCTCATCCGCCCAGCTGACCGACGCGAGGCAGTCGGGCAGCAGCGCCGCTTCATTTTTGGCGATCATCACCACAGAAAGGCGTTGGCGAGCGGTCATTAGTGGGCCCGTGGCGGTAAATGTGGTTCGAGTAACTGTAGCAGACGCTGCAGCGCGCCCTGGTTCTGGTGCAGCACCTCAACCGCATGGCGGCCGTAGTAGAGGCGGTAATCTTCATCCTGCAGTAGATTTGCCACCTCTTTCTCCAGCGACACCACGTCGGTCACGGTAATCAAACCCTGCGCCTCCTGCAGCTTGCCGCAGATATCTTTGAAGTTCCAGGTGTGCGGGCCCATCAGCACCGGAATGGCGTGCGCCGCCGGCTCCAGCGGGTTGTGACCGCCGCGCTCCACCAGGCTGCCGCCGACGAAGGCGAGATCGGCAATGCCATAGAGCAGCATTAGCTCGCCCATGGTGTCGCCAATTACCACCTGCGTCGAGCCAGAGGGAATTTCGCCGCTGCTGCGCAGAATAAAGCTGAAGTTGCGCTTGTGCGTCAGGTCGCGCGCGTCGCTAAAGCGCTCGGGATGGCGCGGCACCAGAATCAACAGCAGATCGGGAAAGGTTTGCAGCAGACGACGATGCGCGTCCAGCACGATCGCCTCTTCCCCTTCATGAGTGCTGGTGGCGATCCAGACCGGACGGCGCGGCGCCCACTGGCGACGCAGCGTGATGGCGCGGGCGGCCAGTTCAGGCGTCACGGAGATATCGAATTTCAGGCTGCCGGTAACCGCCAGCTGCGAGCGCTTCAGCCCCAGCGCCAGGAAGCGATCGCCATCTTCCGCGTTCTGCGCGGCGATCAGGGTGATGCGCTGCAGCAGGTCGCGCATAAAGCCGCCCAGCTTGCGGTAGCCTTTAGCGGACCGTTCCGACAGGCGCGCATTGGCGATCACCAGCGGGATCTGGCGCTGATGCAGGATGCGAATAATATTGGGCCACAGCTCGGTTTCCATAATGATCACCAGGCGCGGATTGACCGTGTCGAGGAACCGGTTGATGGCGCCGGGCAGATCGTAGGGCAGATAGACGTGATGCACATCTTTGCCGAACGCCGACTGCGCCCGCTCGGATCCGGTCGGCGTCATAGTGGTGACGGTGATCGGCAGCGTGGGATAGCGGTGACGCAGCGCGCGCACCAGCGGGATCGCCGCCAGGGTTTCGCCGACGGAAACCGAGTGCAGCACAATGCCGTCCGGCTCCACTTTACCTGTGCAATAGCCGTAGCGTTCCGCCCAGCGTTTACGGTACGCCGGCGCTTTACGGCCGCGCAGCCAGAGGCGCAGCCAGATGAGCGGCTGAATAAGGTAGAGCAGAACGGTATAGAGGGTTGTCATAGTTATCGTTTCGACAGCCTGGCAGAAAAATTATCACGTAAATCAATCTATGTTATCAGAAAGGCCAGACAGGCTCACCACTTTGTCAGCGGCGCGCCAGTACCTGCTGATAAAGCGAAGTCAGCGACTGCGCCAGCCGCTGCGGGCCATAAGGTTCGATTCTGCGCCTTGCGGCTTCGCCTAAACGCGAATCAGCCGAAAGCGCCGGTATCGCCATAATCGCCTGGGTTAACGCCTTGATATCCAACGCATCGCAAACGAAGCCTTCCTGACCAGCGGTAATAAATTCCGCGCCGCCACAGCCGGTGCTGGTGATCACCGGCAGGCCGCAGGCCATCGCCTCCAGCACCACGTTCGGAAAGGGATCATAGAGCGTCGGCAGCAGCAGCCCGTCGGCGGCGTGATAAAAGGGCTGCACATCCTGCTGCACGCCGACAAAGCGCAGACGGTCCAGACAGTTCAGCTGATTCGCCAGCTGCTGATAGCGCGACAGCTGCTTGTCCTGGCCGACCACGATCAGGTAGCGATCGCTTTTCGCCAGCGCCTCGATGGCCGCCTTCAGCCCTTTGCGCTCAAAGCCGGAGCCGACGTAAATCAGCACCGTGGCGCTCGCCGGCAGCTGTAGCTGCTGGCGCGTCGCCTGACGGCTCGCCTCGCTGGCGGGCTGGAAGCGCTGGGCGTCAATGGCGTTATGGATAACGTGGATTTTCTCTGCGCTCAGCGAAAAGCAGCGCAGGATATCGCGCTTCACCATCTCTGAATTGCAGATCACCGCTTTTAGCGACGGGGCGTTGAACATCTCCGCCTCCGCCCGCAGCACGTAGCGATGATAGGGGCTGAGCGCGGCGCTCAGGCGCTGCCACGGCGAAACGATACGCGCGCGCTGCTCCAGCCAGACGCGATGCACGCCGTCGCCGGCGCGAAATATGTCGCAGCCGGCGATGCGCTCGTGGCTCTGAACGATATCGAAGCGCTCTTTCTCCCAGCAGGCGCGCGCCGCGCGGGCAAAGCCGCGTTCGCGCGAGATGCGGCCCAGCTTAGGCGGATTGCAGATGTGCAGATGCCAGTCGGGGTTCGGCGTGCCCTGCCAGCTGCGCGTAATGATGTTGAGATCGAGCTGCTCGCTGCCGAGCGCCTCCAGCGCGCGTGAGATAAAGCGTTCGGCGCCGCCGTCGGGACGGTATTTTTGCCGGACGATGGCCAGGCGTACTTTAGTCATGTAAGAAATTCCTTGCGGCCTCGACCACATCCTCAACCGGAATGGCGCTGAGATAGCGCTGGTGCGTATTGGTATCGATGGCGTCGGGATCGGGCAACGGGCCGTAATCGCCCGCCCAAATCACCTGGTTATGATCGCCCCACGGCCGCCAGAACTGCAGTTTAGTCGGTCCGAACAGCGCGATGCAGGGCGTGTCGAGCGCAGCGGCCATATGCATCGGCGCGGAATCCACGCCGATAAAAAGCCGGGCGCGGTCGATCAGCGCCGCCAGCTGCGGCAGAGAAAGCTGACCGGCCAGCGACACCAAATGCGGCGTGGTGCAGAGCGCCTGAATGCGCGCGATCATCGCCATTTCATGCTGGTCGGGCGCGGCAGTCAGCACCACTTTGCGATCTGCCTGCGCCAGCTGGTCGATGGTCGCAGCGACCTTCTCCTCTTCCCAGCATTTGAAATTCCAGCGCGAGGTGGGCTGCACCACGATAAAAGGCGTGTCAACGCCCTGTTCCGCCAGCAGCGCATCGACTTTCTGCCCGTCGACGGCGCTGTAGTGCATAGAGGCGCGCGCGCCCTGCGGCGCAATGCCGAGCGGCGTCAGCGCCGTCATATTCTGCTCAACGGTATGCAGCTGATTGTGATTGCGGGTTGGTACCAGGCAGTTGTGGCAGAGCCGCCAGAAGGCGTTGTCGCGCTTGTTAAAGGCGAAGCCGATACGCAGCGGCGCGCCGCTAAACAGGGTGATCAGCGCGCTGCGCCACTGATCGGCGAGATTGATCACGATATCGTAACGGCTGGCGCGCACGGCGGCGAACAGGTCGCGTTCGTGGCGCAGCTTGCGCCAGCTTCCTTCCTGCTTCCATTTGCGGTCGATAACGTGCAGCTGGCGGATCGCCGGATGCGCCTCCAGCATCGGCCGCGTCTCTTTGTAGAGCAGCACGTCGATACTGGCCTGCGGATAGCGCTGGCGCAGCGCGTTGATCACCGGCGTGGTCAGCAGCATATCGCCGTGATGGCGCAGCTTAATAAGCAAAATATTGTGTGGGTTAACGTCTGCGTGAGTCGGGTTTGCCATACACAAATGCCTGTAATTTTCAGTGAGGCGATTGTAGGGCAAACCCTTCAGGGGTGAAACCTGCGGCGGCGGTTATTTGTCGCGCCAGCGCCAGAGGCGGCCAAGCCACAGCAGCAGCTGATACCACTGTTTGACGCCGCGCGCGTTACGCAGCATACGCAGGTGGGTTTTGCTGGCGAAAATATCGTTGATCATCGCCTGCTTCGCCGCCGGATCGGGCTCGCGGCGCACGCAGTGGCAGACGCTGAGCGCCTCATGGGTGATTTGCGCATGAAAAGTGGGATAAATCGTCACGCTCTTTTTATAGCGCGCGTTGATCTCCTCCAGCATGCGGGCGATTTTTAAGTAATGACGCTGATACTCCACGTTGCGCTGGCCGGTGCGTTTGCGGTTGCTGATCGAGGCGTCGTGCAGGTAGTAGCGATAGAGCACCTGGTCGGTGTAGCGGACGCGCCGCGCGTTGAACATAAACTCGGTGGTCCAGGGAATATCCTGATGATGCAGGCCCGGCTCAAACCAGAGCTGCTTCTGCTCGATCAACGAGCGGCGATAGATGCCCAGCCAGACCACGTGCAGATAGCGGCGCGTTTTCAGCGCGGTGTTGAGCCACTCTGCGCCGCCCAGCACCGGCGTGCTGCGCAGACGATCCAGCGGGATCATCGGCCTGGTGCGTTGATCGCGCTGAAAGAACCATTCGGCGTTGCACTGCGCGGCGTCGAGATCGTCCTGCTCCGCCATCTCCACCAGCGTCTGGTACATCTCCGGCCGCATGGTGTCGTCTGAGTCCGGGAAAGTGACATATTTGCCACGCGCGATGCGCAGCCCGGCGTTGCGCGCGCGCGACACGCCGCCGTTTTCCTGATGGATCACGGTAATGTGGGGATGCTGCGCCGCATACGCCTCGGCGCGCGCGCCGGAATCGTCGGTCGAGCCGTCGTCGACGATGATGATCTCCAGCGAGGTCAGGGTCTGCGCCAGCAGCGACTGCATAAAGGCATCGAACATCTCGCCCGCGTTGTACATGGGGGAGATGATGCTGAGCAGCGGTGAAGTGGGAGTTGAATGCATAAGCTCTGTTTTTTTAGTTTGTGCTTTCGATAATTCTGACGACATCCTTTAACGTCAGCCGTACCCGCCGCGATGCGAGGTAAAAATTGCCCGGCTAATTATGGGGACTGATATGCTTTTTGTGACGCATTTCATGCGGTTATCGCATCTTATTTCGCTCTGTCAGGCCCGCGCTAGCGTAGCCTGACGCTGGCCTGCCTGCTAGTCGCGGCGCTTTTGCATAAAGCTGGCGTGATATTCCGTCAACGTGCGTCCCTGAAAGCGCGGGCCGACCCAGCTGAATAGCGCCTCCAGATCCGCATACAGCTGCTCGATATCCTGTTCGTTTTTAAACGTCGGGCTGCCATCCGGCATAAATTCTGAAGAGTGCAGCATAAACTCCACATAATCCTGGCCTTCCGCCAGCGATTGTTCAATCACCCGCTTCATGCTCGCCACATTGCCGCCGGAAGGGCGCAGCCAGTAGACCGCCGGGCTACGCTGCTTGCCGCGCAGCTTATAGATGCCCTGCTTAAAGGCGCTCATTAGCGGAGAATATTTATACTGGATGCTCATTGGCACTTCCAGCAGTGGCGAATCGCCGGGGCGAGAGATATCGCTGGGATCGATAAAATAGGCGCTGCGCGGAAAATGGGTGTAGTTCGTGCCGCCGTTGCCCTGCGGCGCGCCGCGGTTGAAGCGCCAGTTTACGCGCGGCGTCACGGAGCAGTCGACCAGATAGCCCAGTTCGGTGAGCGCCGCTGCGTAGCGTTCGTCGAACGCCCAGCGGCCGGCGCGATGGCTGCGCATTTTGGTCTGAAACGTCTCTTCCAGCAGCTGTGTCATAAAGGCGACTTTGGCGCGCAGCACATCGTCAGGGTATTCAATCAGGTAGGGCTGCCAGCGCCAGTCGTCGTCTGTCAGCGGCGCTTCCGGCGGGCTGTTCCAGGCGTGCAGATGCATGCCGACTTCGCCCTGATTGCGCGCGATCACGTCGCGCGCAAATTCGACATAGGCGGGATCGATTGCCATTTCATAGTTGGTCAGCCAGGTTGGCTTCAGGCCAAAGCGTTCGCACAGAGACTGAAAGCGCGGCAGAAACGCCGTATTACGCGTGGTGATGGTGCGATGGTTGCGCCAGAGATTATCGCCTTCAGTGTCGATGGTAATAAGGAATGATGGCTGTGTCATAGTGTCTTCCCGAACGCCCTGAAAAGGCGCAATAGTACGCCGGGCCGTCAGCCCGCGCAAAGGCTTGTATCATCGGCATGCCGCATTTACTGCTTGTCGGCGCTTCCGTACTATAGCTGAGCAAGGAGAGTCCTGATGGCGGACTTTTCTCTTTCAATAAGGAAATACTTTGGCGAAACGTATCCTGATGGTAATCGACGGCCTGCCCGGCGGCGGCGCGGAAAAAGTGGTCATAACGCTGGTCGCGGGCCTGCTTGCCGCCGGACACCGGGTCTCTCTTTTCTCGCTGCGCAAGGTGTGCGAATACGCGCTGCCAGCGGGCGTGGACTATCAGGTTATCGAGGATCGCTGTCGTCGGCCCTGGCGTAAGCTCACGGAGCTGGGGCGTCGGGCGCGTCAGCTGGACAACGCGGTAGCGACGGCCGAGCGTGCTGGCGGCGCGTTCGATCTCGTGGTCTCGCATCTGCACAAGACCGACCGCATCGTCAGGCGCTGCGCCGCGCTCAAGGCGGACAAAACCTGGTTCTGCCTGCATGGCGTGTTTTCCGCTTCTTATCTGGGCCATCGCCGCGGCGTGTCGCGCTGGCTCAAAGCGCGCAAGATCCAGCGGGTCTACCAGCAGCGCAACGTTATCGCCGTCTCCGCTTATGCGCTGGAAGATCTGAAGCGCGCTTTTGAGGTTAGCCCGCGGCGCGAAGCGGTTATCGCCAATCCTTTCGATATCGACGCTATCCGCTCGCTGGCGCAGACGCCGCTGACGCCGCCGGCTCCCGAGTTTATTTTACATGTCGGCCGCTTCCACGAAACCAAACGCCACGATCGTTTGCTGCAGGCCTATGCGCTTACCGATCTCGCTATTCCGCTGGTGCTGCTGGGCAAAGGCAGCGCGGAAAAAACGGCGGCGCTGCGCGCGCAGGCGGCAGCGCTGGGCATCGAGCAGCGCGTGATTTTTCAGGGCTTTTCCAACAACCCTTACGCCTGGATG
>Ga0157362_1000617_pt1 | contig 12643 bp, 11 predicted proteins | sample AttlaeALBM3_FD_111480 | JGI IMG/M metagenome (GOLD analysis project Ga0157362, IMG submission 111480) | Fungus gardens microbial communities from leaf cutter ant in Ribeirão Preto, State of São Paulo, Brazil - Atta laevigata ALBM3 | ecosystem: Host-associated > Fungi > Mycelium > Unclassified ... | reverse complement strand
GTCCCTGATTGTCGCATCGGGCGTGGATTTTGCTCGTAAAGCCGCCGCGTGACCGACCAAAAGCTTCCGCATGAGCCCCCCTTTTGCCCCAGTGGCCTGCGAATGGGCACGGACTACGGTGCTGTCGAGCATATGCTGCCAGTCATCGGTCAGCCCCAGCCCTACCAGGGTTTGCAGTAGGGCATCCCACACGCCCTGTTCAGCCCAACGGCGAAACCGGACATAAACGGAGTTCCACTTGCCGTAGCGTTCATGCATGTCACGCCAGGGACAGCCGGTACGCAGAACATGCAGCATGCCATTGAGGAACCGGCGGTTGTCTCCGGCTGGACGGGCCCAACGTCCACGCTCAGGCGGCAGAAGCGGGCCAATCACCGCCCATTCATGATCCGTCAGATCGCCTCGTGCCATGCCTGTTCTCTCTGCCCGTTATCCCACAGGCAGGAAGTGAATCAGATCTCAGGCAGATCGTATAGATCTTTTGTCAACGTGACCTAGTCAGCCGATTCAAAGGGACTCTTGCCGCACATTTTGCGATCTTTCCATTTGCGGATCCCACCAATCAACGCAGAGGGAATAGAATCACACAGAGCAGATCAGAGCCAAAGTTTTTTCGATCCCTACTGATTATTGCACAGAGTGGTAAATGTTTGAAGAAATATGACAAGGCTTTATCCGATCACCGCTGTTGGTGTTTCCAAAAAATTTATGAGATGTACGTCAGACCATTGTCATTCCCTCAAGCCAAAGCCATAAATGGGAACTTTCCTTTTAAGCGAATACAAAGAGGAGAGGACGTCACAGGCAAAGGAAATAGCAATGCCGAAACATCTTCCGAAAAAAACATACACCCGGAAGCAGGCAGAAGAACACGCCCTCCCCCTTACTGACGATGAAACCCGATCCTACATTGTATCATCTTCGCACTTGGCAACGCCAGGAAGTGAAGATCTGAGTGAGTTCGAATTCGCCCTTACAGTTGCCAATCACGCTTTCCAACGCTGGGTGGCAAGAGGGATGGCGGCAGCCGGGATGCCAGAACTCTCGCCTCTCGACAGTCTAATTTTACATGCCATTCATCATCGAGAACGAGAAAAAAGCATCTCGGACCTGCTACTGACACTCAATTTGTCCGAGCGACATTATCTCAATTACGCCATGAAGAAACTTGACGACCTTGATTTGATTACACGTAGAAAGCAGGGGAAAGAGGTTTTTCTCGCAGCTACCGAAAAGGGTAGAGCGCTGTGTATCGAATACGCACGCCTCCGGCGATTTTGCTTGCTGGAGCTCATCCCCTCCGACCGAAAAGTGGCGAATGTTCCTATCAGTGAGCTAGCGAAAGCACTCCGTGTTATAACGGGCTTGTATGAACAGGCTTCCCGGTCAGCTGCATCTCTGTAAGAGCTTTACGCAGGTTGAACCTCTTCAATCATGAAGAGCAGGTCACCATAACCGACGATGGCACCATCTTCATGTAAGGGAGTGCCCAGTCGTCCGGTTTCGGGTGCAATAACGGATACCCGGAGTGGCTCAATATCAACATAGCCAACGATATCACCAGCTTTAACCCAGCGTTCTGAGGAGATATCTACTGGGCGAAATATGCCTACTTCCGGGCTTTTTACCGACGCAGAAAACGCCGCTGAATCGTCAGAAAGATTCCTACAGATCTTGTCTGCAGCAGCGATCTTAGGGAAAAGCCGCAATTCAAGTGTTTCATCACCTTCCTGCAAAGAGAGTGATTCCATATCTGTGCTTCGCATTAACATAACGAAGCTTTCAAGCCGGTCGAGCATAGTCATGGCACTTTATCCTTCCCGATTAGTGCTTCGAGATAATGGACGCTCACAGCGCCTGCCCGGAATCCGGCTGAAGCCAAAATACGTTGGTGAAATGGAATAAGCGTCTCAATTCCTTCGATGCGTGCCTCTCCAAGCGCGGCCGCCATACGTCGCAACGCGTCTTCACGGGATTGACCATGCACAATCAATTTAGCGACCAAAGAGTCATAATGTGCGGTAACACGCCCTCCGACCTGCAAATGTGTATCCACTCTCACTCCAGGGCCGCCCGGAGGATTCCATGCCATTACAGTTCCTGGCGCTGGCAGGAAATTTTCTGAATTTTCAGCATTAATTCGACACTCGATCGCATGACCGCGTGTTTGAATATCTTGCTGACGGAACGACAGTGGCCGCCCCATCGCTACGCATATTTGCTCCTGAACCAGATCTATGCCTGTCGTGATTTCTGTAACAGGATGCTCGACCTGCAGGCGCGTATTCATTTCTATGAACGCGAACGTACCATTCTCATATAAAAATTCGAATGTTCCAGCCCCAACATACCCCATGGCTTGGCAAGCTTTAGCGCAGGCTTCCCCTAATTCGTTCAGCTGTTCAGGGTTAATCTGAACGGGCGGCGCTTCTTCAATTAACTTCTGGTGTCGGCGCTGAACGGAACAGTCTCTAGCGCCGAGCCATACGACACTCCCGAAATGATCCCCAATAATCTGAACTTCGATATGCCTGGGCGCTTCGAGAAAGCGCTCGGCATAGACAACAGAATTACCAAATGCCCGTCCGGCTTCTTCACGCGCCGTCTCAATCGCAGAGAGAAGTTCACCTGCCTGACGAACAACACGCATACCGCGCCCTCCGCCTCCGCCAGATGCCTTGACGATGAGGGGATACCCCACCTGCTCACCTACCTTGAGAATCTCTTCCGGATTATCGGGTAGAGCGCCGTCAGATCCTGGCAGGCAAGGAATACCATGCCGCTGAGCTTCATGACGCGCACTGATTTTGTCACCCATCAAACGCATAACATGCGACGAGGGGCCTATAAGGGCCAGTCCCGCCTGCTCAACCGCTTCCGCGAAATCGGCATTTTCAGAAAGAAACCCATAGCCGGGATGAATGGCATCAACCCCGGTTAACCGAGCGGCCCTTACAACACGCTCAACGTCCAGATACGACCGTGCAGCAGAAGCAGGGCCAATACACACGGACTGATCCATCAAGCGCAGATGAGGCAAATCAGCATCAACGTTAGAATAAATCCCAACAGTCTCAAGCTTCAAGAGGCGACACGCCCGTGCAATACGAAGCGCAATTTCGCCCCTGTTCGCGATCATAACACGGCGGATGTCACGCATCGACTAACTCCACCTCAAACAGTGCCATGTTAGGCTCAATCATATCTCCGTCCTGTTTTAGAATGCGTATCACACGGCAGGAGTATTCAGCTTCAATCTTCGATAACGTTTTCATTGCCTCCACGAGGCAAAGCGCATCACCAGCTTTGACAATATTTCCAACCTCAACGAGCGGAGGCTCTTTAGGCGCTTCGGAGCGATAAAAAACGCCATGCATGGATGCTAAAATTTTGTGAGAGTCTGAAGCTTCAGACTTGTCTTCATCCGGATTGACGCTATCCGCCGTCTTAAAAACAGCGTTTGTCTCTTTATTTTGCGGAGCTGACACAAGACGAAGCGCTTCGCCATTGCCCTCATATGCGAGTTCCTGAATACTCAGGTTCTTCATAGTGGCCATCAAGCGCTCAAGGCGCTTCATATCAAACGACATAGTAAGTGCTTTCGTGGGGTGACTTCAGCATGATCCCGGCCCCCTCAAGGGAGCGGCGCACCGTCCGTGCAATATCAAGGGCATGCGCTGAATCACCGTGAACACAAATCGTATCGATTTGTGTTTCCAACATATTCCCCTTAACAGTTTCGATAGCGCGCGCCTCCACCATGCGTACGACGCGTTCCGCGATCAACGCAGGGTCATGCAAAACCGCCCCATCCTCTTTTCGTGAGAGCAGATGACCGTCTTCTGCGTAGGCACGATCCGCGAAAATTTCGGTATGCACTCTTAGTCCCTGCTCCCGCGCCAAGCGTTCCAGCGCGCTATATGCAATCGCGACCACCGATAGGGACGCATCCACCGCCTTGGTTGCCGTAATGATAGCAGACGCAACCCCCTCGTCATGTTCAGCCAGATTGGCGAGAGCTCCATGAATTTTTACATAACTCACGTGACACCCCGCATACGCCGCAATGGCCTGTGCAGCACCGATTTGATAAGCAACCAGCCGCTCTATTTCACCGCAAGTGAAGGGAATAACGCGGCGACCGAAACCCCAGAGATCCGGAAATCCAGGATGAGCTCCAATCGTAACTTTACGAGTATAAGCCATACGCATGGTCTCATGCATGATTTCAGGATCGCCACCATGAAATCCACACGCGACATTCGCCGACGTTACGATATCAAGCAGGGCTGCATCGTCGCCAATGCGATACGCGCCAAATCCCTCCCCCATATCGGCATTCAGGTCCACAGTACGGAGCGCCATATCCGCTTCCTTTCAGTCCAACAGCCCGCGACGGGTTTTCTCAACCTCTGCGCTCATAGACACGAGCGCACGCTCCTCGTCCCGCAAGGCGGCAATAGCTTCACTCTCATCGACTTGAACAAACCTTACTTTCCCGCCAATGCAGGTCTGGGCCAGAAGCCGGAGATCAGGTTCAATCACTGTAGCGATCTTAGGGTAGCCGCCACATGTATTAGCATCGGCCATTTGAATAATTGGAACGCCGTCTGGAGGAACCTGCACCGTTCCCGGTACGATTCCATGCGACATGAGCGCCAAAGGACGTGATAACGAAAGGATATCAGACGCTTCGATGCGGAAGCCTGTGCGGTTGGCACGGGGCGTAAGCTGCCACGCTGAAGCGGCAAACCTGATCTTCGCTTCCGGTGTAAAACATTCATACTCAGCCGCATCGAGAACCCGCACAACAGTCTCTTCGTTTGAAGGTAACGTTGCACATATTGCGAGACCAAACCCACTTTTCCTTGGAAAGGGAGCGGACGTGTCTCCTGTCGAGAGCACGTCTCCCTTTTCGGGGGCATGTCCGTCGATACCGCCAAAACCACCTTTGACGTCTGTTCCCCGTGCTCCGAGCACAACAGGGACATCAATGCCGCCCCGTAAGCCTAAATAAACGCGCACGCCCCGTGTAGGTGCAGGAACAACCAAAACCTGTCCTGCTTCTGCCGTGATCGTCCAGTTTGGGGGAATGGGGCTGGCATCCAACTGGGCAAGACATACGGCACCTGTCAGGGAAAACGCAGTCCTTTCGAGGAAACGAACCCTGAAAGGAAAAAATACGATTTCAATCGCCGCGGCATCTCTAGCATTCCCCAACAAAATATTCGCATGGGCAAGCGCCAGCCTGTCCATAGCGCCGCCACGAGATATTCCCATATGCAAAGCATGCGGGCGGCCGAAGTCCTGAATTGTGTTCAGTGCGGAAGTTGAAAGGATCTCGATCATGAAATCGCATCGAACCGAACGATATCACCCATCTTCAAGAGACAGACTTCGTCACGGTGGATATCGAAAAGCATAGTGTCTGTCATACCTATAATGTGCCAACCTGACGGTGCGTCGCAGGGCATAACGCCAGCTTGCCCACCACCGATAATCACTGCTCCTCGGGGAACATGAATACGCGGTGTGCGCCGTCGTGGCAGACACAATCGCTTATCCAACCCCGTGAGATAAACGAAGCCGGGCATCGCCCCCACAGCTGCAACGCGATACGTTCCCGACGAATGAAGATCGATTGTTTGCTGCACCGATAACCCCGCATGAGATGCAACGTCCGCAAGGTCTTCGGCCAGCGTACCTCCATATTCGACCTGAATATGAATTTCATTCGTAGGCAAATCGCTGTCTGAAGCGGCCTCCCACGCTTGGGTAATGGCAGCACGCATTGTTTCGGGATCTGCCGACAGACCATTAAAGCCAACCAAAAGGTTGTTGACGCCGGGAATGGCCGAGACAACATCGGGATGCTGCTGGATTGCCCGCGCCGTTGCCCAAATGCGCCTCTGCGCGCGCTCGTCAAAAGCGCCTTGGGCAACATCACACAGCAATGCTGTAGCGCCAGCAGAGTGAATACGCATCGTCATGAGATTATTACCCTGCATCACAGGACTGATCTAACTTAGACGCCCCAAGCTGAGACACGTCTGGCTCCTGCGAGCGTCCTAGAAGCACGAGCAAAGATAGAAGTCCTGCGGGGCAGGAGACCATCGTCGCGAAAGCCGGAAGCAACTGCCATCCGGTGCAATTGATCGTCCATTGCATAACAGGCTGCGCAAGTCCGCCAAAAATGGAGACTGCAATTGTATACAACATGCCAAATACGAAAGATCGGCAGCCTGCCGGAATAGCACGCAAAACCGTCATAATAGAAATTGCAGACGTGATTCCGGAAAGCCAATATGTGACCGCATTCAAAACAGCCAAGGTCAGAAACGAAGGATGCTTTATGCAAAGCAAATAAACTGGCAGAACCAAAATCTCGGTCAATACAATTGTTGCGATCAGAACAAAACGTCTGGATACATGATGATATAATATAATCCCCAATATCATCGCCAGCAATCCAGCGCCCACACCAATTGTCATTGATAGCAATGACGTCAGAGCAGTTGCGTGTAGTTGCCCCATCGCATAGCTGACACCAAAACTTCGAACATAAGTCGTAAATGCTGATGCCGAAACGACGCAGAGGATAAGTGCCGCTGTCAAAGTAAGAAAGCCATCTTCAGTAGAAGCAGACTGCTGGGAATGAGCACCTTGAGGGGCCTGTGCTTGGGGTACAGAAGAGCCCTTCACATCCCGAAATCTCAGTCGCAGACCAAAGATGACGACCACCCCGCCAAGCAAAAATGGGATGCGCCATCCCCAGCTCGCCATGGCGTGTTCCGAAAGCTCCGCAGACACGAGCGTTCCAAGAAATGCGGCTACAAGCATAGCAACATACTGAGTGATGTATTGAAGGGTTGCGTTGAAAACCTGACCAGGGCCTGAAGATGCAGCATATAACATCTGCGTCGCAGGGCCGATCTCTCCGCCTTCAGCGAAGCCCTGAACCGCACGCAGTACAAAGACCAAGATGGGCGCCAGAATCCCAATTTGATGTGCCCCAGGCAATAGAACAAAACCTACTGACGCGGCGCCCATCAACAGGAAAGTAAGCGCCAAAGTCGACGCTTCACCTCGCTTGAGAGCCATCCGCCCCATCAGGAAAGCTCCCAATGGACGGAACAGGAAACCTGAACCGAACACAATGAGAGCTGGCAATAAGGTATGCCTATTCGACCCAAGATCAAAAAAGGTCTCGCCAATAAACGGCGCAAAAAACGCGTAGAGAGCGAAGTTATAGTATTCTAACCCGTTCCCAAGACTGAGCGAAAGAATATGCGATATTTCCCGCTTCCGGCAAAAACCGGCGTCGTCAGCAGAAGAATACTGCATGATCAATCCTCGTTTCTAAACTCAGAGATGCGCTGTCAAACGACCGCCAATGTAACGAGGCTCTCCGGAAATACGGAAATAAGTCGTCGTGTTGGAACCTGACGCCAGATAATACTGTCTGTTCAGCAAGTTAGACGCGTACACCGTGGCAGACCACCATCCATGGGTCGGACGAACCGTAAGATGAGCGCCCATCAGGAAATAATCCGGCAAACGATATGCCCCGACACCTCCAATCGCCATCGCTTGAGAACCACGATAAGACCAGTCTAAACCACCATCAATCGTATAATTACGAACAAATTCGGTTTCGTAGTCGGCTGAACCATTGAGGGTCAGCTTTGGAATGCCAGAGTCTGTCCCTGCGTAGTTGTTGTAGATACCAACCCAAGCCTGATGAGCCGCAAAATAAGAATTTGTTGCCGATGCATTCAAAGCATGGAAATTTTGGTATTGACCGCGCTCATAACCAAAATTTTGGCGAATATACAAGTGCTTAAGAGGATGTAATTCCGCGTTAAACTCGATCCCCCAAATATCAGACTTGGGAATGTTTACATACATTCCAACAGGACCATAGTTTGGAACCAGATAATTGCTAATCATCTGCTGCCCATGGTAATCATAATAGAACGCAGCGCCATTCAAGCGAAGCACATCGCGAATTGGATCCGACTTAAAGCCAACCTCATATGCCAGAAGGGATTCAGGTTTGAACGGCTGCAACTGCTGCTGCAGGATCGTATTGTTTGCAGAGAACCCGCCAGGCTTGAATCCTTTGCTCATCTTATAATAGAACTGCAGTTGCTTAAGGACTTGCCACTGAATTCCAAGCGTTCCGCTAAACTGGTTTGCCGCAGCGCCGCTATTGGCAAATCTAGCGTCGCTCACACCAAAATGCACAGTTCTCATATTCAAAAGTTGCCGATCATCGGCTTCGTGGCTCAACCCACCGAAAATCGTAATTTGATGCGGCAGGCGATACGACACGTGGGCGTACTGGTTGAATGCCTGCTGATTTTGATTAAACGATGTTTCAGAATAATATCCGCGTAGCGGAACGTAATCCGTAAAATCGTTAAAGAACTGCTGGGACATGCGTGACCGAGTATAGGTCATACCAACTTGCCACTGCAAACGGTTCCGTTCATGCGAAGCAAGCTGCAGTTCTTGCGAAAATGCATTCGCAACCACGTTGCGATACTGATCACCAGTCGCCAGTGACGTTCCGTCCTGATCGGTGTACTCGCCCTCGCGCTCGCTCTCAAAAGCACTGATACTGCGCAAAACAGCGAAATTCAGATCACGTGAAGCATTAATTTCTGCTCCCCAGAACGTATTATGCTCGGAGGGCTTCATACTGGCTGAGCGCCCGATCAAATGCGCAAATCCCGGGCGCAAATCCCAATCAGCCTGCTGAAAGCCAAGAGACGGGATTGTTTGTGAAGAGAGGAAATTCAGGATTGGTCGCCCGGTCACCACCTGCGAATCATCCTGAACCCAATGACTCGAAAGCATGATCTCGGTCTTTGCATCCGGCCGCCAGCGCAGCTTGGCGCGCAGAGCTGTCTCGTCCGCGTCGCCCAAGTGCGTATGGTTTGCCGGGCTCCACTGATACCCACCACCTTCAAGGTTTTGCACTGCCACGCGGAACGCAAGCTTGTCAGTGATAGGCCCAGAGACATAACCCTGAACGCGATTACGCGCGTAGCTGGCGATATCCTCAGAAATACCAGCGTGCCACTTATCCGTCGGATTTGCAGTGCGGATATTCACTGCGCCACCAGTATCGTTCAGACCGTGCTTCGTTCCAATCGGTCCAGGATCGATCTCAACGTCCTGCAAATCAAACAGCATCCCGTTTGACATTGTGCTGTAAGGAAACGCCACGTCATCAACATATGTCAGGACAGAGGACATATTATTCTGCGTGTAATCATTAAAGCCGATGCCACGGATCCAGAAATTGGTACTCGCGGTTCCCATCATGCTTTGGATCGTAACGTTCGGAGCTAGCGTTTGAAGCTGCCTCACCGAAACGATTCCCTTTCGCAGAATATCTTGCGCCGTCAAACGGGTTGCAGAATCAGCCTGACGCTGAGCTTTCGCAAATTTGAAAATCCGACGGCTCGCACTAATGACCAAATTTTCCTGCGAACTCGCGTCAATACTAGTCTTGGGAGTGGTAATCACGCGCGTGGAAGCCGTGGGAGCGGCTTTGACAACAGTGTCCCTCGCGACTGCACTCCCATAAGGGAAAATAGACGCCGTGCACAGGAGAAGCCCGATTGCCGAGAGGCCAGAAACGCGGCGATTCCCAATTTTAGACGCGTGTCTCATTTTGACGTTTGTTTTCGTCATTTTCCTATCCCCAACCCAATCCACACGAGATCGCATGACGTCTCGATATCAAGCCTCTGAACAGCCAGATATCGGCGCGGAGCACCCACCCTGCTAACCGTCTCACACCCGCAACGAGTATAATTTATACATGTTTTATATACGATACAAATATATTATTGCGATGAATGACCTATTTTTCGTCAGAAACCCCGCAAATCTCCATGATTGCGAGCATATAAATTCGAATCATATCAAGATAATCAAGGAGTTCTACGCGCTCATCGGGCATTGTGTTAAAACGTCCGCCGGGGCCACATACCACTCCTTCCATTTGCCCGTAGTGCTGCAAATGCCCCGCATCTGTCCCGTAAAACCGGGATGGATGCGCCTGGCCATTTCCTGCCTCGTGGCCTCTTACGTATGCATATGCGAACGCAACAGCCTCAACGACTGGAGCCGTTTCACGCTCGGCAAAAGGCGGCATAACCGGATGCCCGTCTGAACCCTGTATCCGAAAGGTAATCTTGGCTGTGGGATACCGTTCGCGATAGACGTCAAGCAACCGCTCCATATCTGCGCGAGCGCCTTCTTCGTCCTGCCCTACCGCATAGCGCCCGGAACCACGCAACTCCGCCACGTCCGCGACCTGAGCTGGACGCCAATCTTCGAACGTGGATCCAAGACCGGCCTTCATCGTTCCAACATGAACTCGGTTGACGGATCCATGACGCTCGGACAGTTGCCCGGAAAACGTCATGCTGTTCAGATCAGAGACCATCAGCGCTGCGATGGCCAGCGCGTCAGTTCCTTCTTCACGCTTGGACAAATGCCTCGTATCGCCCTGAACCCTAATTTCAAAAACGAACGCTGCTGCATGAAGAGTCAGGATTTCAAGATCGGTAGGCTCACTATTGATAAAGCAATCCGCTCGCACGCCTTGATCAATTAAGGCCTTAGTACCCACACCGCCTTGAAGCTCCCCTACGACATATGACAGCAGAACATCGCCCTTTAGGCGAATGCCGGCTGCCATGAGGGTTTCAAGAGCACAGAAATAGGCTGCGTCTCCAGCTTTCATATTCGACACGCCAATGCCATAAATAAACGTGTCGTCGACCAAACCGCCCCAAGGATCGACGGTCCATCCTTCGGTCACAGGGTTTGTATCAACATGCCCATTGAATAGGAGGCTTCGCCCTCCTCCAGTCCCCGGCAAGCAACCAATCGCATTATATCGTCCACCGGGTACTGGCGTCAGAGACGCCTCCAAACCAAGGCGGGACATATCGTCAACCAACGACTGAACAAGCGCGCGCTCACCGTCCGTGGCACTATAGCTTTTGTAGCGCACCAGCTTTTGTAAAAATGCAATGCTGCGATCCACGTCAAGCGCATCTAACGCCTTCTGGCAGATAGCGTGAGAAACATTTTGGGTCATATTTTTCCTAGCTACTTGCGAACCTTGATCCGTCATTCGTCAGACAAAAAAGAGATGATGGCGATGGAGAGAGCAATGATGTCGTCGACCGTTGTAAATTCACCCGGAGAATGCACGCGGCTTTCCGGCCGAATTAGACCACCCAGCAATACTTCGGATCGCCCGGTTGCCCGCTGAACCCATCCGAAGTCGGAGCAACTACTTGAACCCCATCGAAAAAATTCTTCTGAGCGATACCCAAACCCACGCGCAATGGCAGCCTGCCAGCGGGGCCAGTGGGGGCCATATGGATCACTTGTAGGACACAAATGACCAATCATTTCGATCTCAGACGCCAGGCCGGATGGGACACTATGACGAATAACGTCTTTAATTTCTTTTACGACGCTCTCAAAGCATTCTTCAGGGGCGTAGCGACGAGAAACGACAATATCCAGCAAGGAAGGAATCTGTCCGCCGCTGCCAGTCCCACCGCTCACGGACATGATCGCCAAGCTGGGCCGCAACGGCTCATCACCAGCATAAGGAGCGCTCGGCATCTCAGAAGATTTTTGACGGACTTCTGCCGCAAGTGCCATCAGCGCTCGTTGTACGCAAACACCAGCCTCAACAGCATTGAATGCGGCTTTAGCTGCTCCTGCGTGTGTAGTACGCCCAGTAAGCCGAATGCGAAAGTTAACCAGCCCAAAGCATCCGGCCCAGATACGCGCTTCAGGCGTGCCGTTAAAATTAATAGTTAGTTCCGGTACCAGCCCCTGCTCCGCCAGATAACGAACTCCGGGGTACAGCCCCCCCTCTTCATCCGTACAAAACAGAAGAACAGGATTATATTTCAGCTTTAGATTAGATGCCTGCATCGCCTGAATTGCGAGCAACGCTGCAGCCATCGGCCCCTTTGTATCAGCCGCCCCTAAACCAACCAAGCGCCCTTTCTGCTCATAAAGCGAAAATGGATCCGTTCTCCACCCCTGCGCAGGCGGCACGGTATCGACATGAAAATATAGACCGACGTCTTTTAAAGGCGAGCGTCGGCGAGAGATTAAATTAACTCGCTCAGTCGGGACCTCAATATCATGCGATCTCCACAGCGATTCTGGCACAGAAAATTGCTGAGTCTCGAAGTGGAGAGGCCTTAAATAGGCCTCAACGACTTCCGAAAACTCAACATAATTAGGGGATCCAGGAAAACTCGTATTCACGGCCACAAACTGACGCAGCATATCGACTGCTCGAGATATGTTCTGACGCACATAAGATGCCGCGGGGTTTAAATGGCTCATCAACGTGTCCGAATCAAATATAATACATATATGTTCTTGTGTGATTTTCCCAATATGAGGTCAAGCTATAGTTCGAGTCCTGACCGACTGATGTGCGCGGCAAGATATGGTTCGGTTGAGTAGCCCCTAGATTTCTGGACGCCTTGGTTCCTAGAAATGAGGACAGGAGGCGTTGATGGGGAAGCCCAATTTCAGTGATGAGTTCAAGCGTGATGCGGTGGCGCAGATTACCGAGCGG
>Ga0157362_1000616_pt1 | contig 12657 bp, 9 predicted proteins | sample AttlaeALBM3_FD_111480 | JGI IMG/M metagenome (GOLD analysis project Ga0157362, IMG submission 111480) | Fungus gardens microbial communities from leaf cutter ant in Ribeirão Preto, State of São Paulo, Brazil - Atta laevigata ALBM3 | ecosystem: Host-associated > Fungi > Mycelium > Unclassified ... | reverse complement strand
GACTTCGAGAACCCGAGCCGCTTTCGGATGGCGTCACGATCCGAACGATGCTGCTTGGCCACCGGAAGGGGAACGACGTTGACGAGATCCGAGATGCCACTCCCGAACGCGTTTGTCAGGAAATTAAGGGCATGCGCGGAATGCACAAGAATGTTCGAGGCGTGACGAACCACCTGTGCAGTGCAATGGAACCGACGCTGCAATGCTTCGCTCTGATCGTGGTGGTGGACCTTGTAACGCTCCACCGACGCCAGATAGCCAGCCTCATCGCGGATTTGAGCCGCGTAGTAGCCGCGAGTCCCGCCTACAGCGTCCTTCCATTCGGAAAAGCCGCTCAGCGTGACATCATGAAGAACAAGGAGCCCTGGATACTTTGCCATCAACTCGGGAACATGGCCGTGGAAGCTCGAGTTTCCCATTTGGTAGATCACGCGGTCATACGTGTGGGCAACATCATGGAACGCCTCAGGCGACATGACCCGTCCAATCCCGGCCATCTCGGGAGAACCCGAGGCATCGCCTGACCGAATGAAGTCGATGTCATAGTGACGTGCAAGTTCCGGTGCGATTTTCGCAACATAGCCAGCAATGCCGGATTGATCAGGAGGAACGGGAGACACCATCGCCACTCGAAGACGCCTACCCGTCGTCACACTTGCCGCAGCTTTCCGCTTACCGTGCTTGTCGACGATCGCATCCAAAGTGCGCTCCGCGCTCGCGGTCCAGGTGAATTTGCCCGCTTGTGACTGAGAGCGAGAGCGCAACCACGATAGGAATGCCTTGTCCTCCAACGCCTGCTCGATTTTGGCGGCAATGGAGCCCTCATCCTCTGGATCGAACAATGCCTCTTCGGCTCCGATCACCTCGGGGATGCTGGACCGGTTGCTCCCAATGACGGCCGCACCACAAGCCATCGCCTCCAAAGCAGGCAAACCAAACCCTTCATGGAGAGACGGGAACACGAAGACGGTGCATAGGGAATAGAGCTTCACCAGATCTTCTTCAGGAACATATCCGGTGATTTTCAGATCGTCCCGCTCAAGACCATAAGCCGCTCCCAAAGCGTGTAGCGTTTGCTTTTCGTGTTCCTTGGCGGCACAAACTATAGCCAGCGTCGCATCGCGCCGCAGTGCAATCGGCAACGAGGCGTAGGCTCTTATGAGGGCGTTTATGTTCTTTCTGCCATCGATCCCGCCCGTATACATAACGAACTTCTCGCGAAGTCCGTATCGCAGTCGAAGTGTATCCTGCTGCGCCTCAGATATCTTCCTCGGGACGAACACTGAGTCCGCAGCCGAGGAAATGGTGACCACATCATCTTCCGGCAAATGAAGGTGATCAACAGCTTCCAGCCGGGCCGACTCCGAGATGGCCAGAGCAAGATCCGCCCGCCTTAGGTGGTGGATCTTTTGATAGTAAAGCTTCGCAAAATCCGCGTTCGTCAAATATACATCGGGCTGAAGATAGGGAATGAGGTCATACAGCACAACGGCAGTAAGGGGCCGGTTTGGCTTCTCCCCGACCGTCGTGATGGCTTCATCTCCAATCCCTTCGAACAGGCTGGTGATCAGAAGAGCATCAGGGCCGATCGAATCGATCACCGCTTCGCGGATCAGTGCCGCTGACCGTGTGTATTGATGATCGGATATTTTTCCGACCTCGGATGGCGGCTGCCACAGATGTATGGACGCTGGCGCAACAAGGCCTTCAAGACGGCTTCGCACCTCTATGACAGCATCCGAAAAAGCTGCATTCAGAAGTACGTCGACGGAGTGGCCGCGCACCTGGCCAACACGAATGACTTCCTTTGCCAAAGCAAGACTGTAGCGGCCGATCCCACGATGACGCGAGCCCGTCGTCTGCGCGCCCTGGAGATCGATGAGAATGCGCATACAACATACCTTGTAACGAATAGAAGAAGAGGAAACCCTAGCTGCGCAGTCTCTCGGCGAGCAACCCGCGGTCGCTGACTTCCGCGGCGGCCGTCACTCGCTCAGATCTTGGAGGCTGCGGCAGCTTGCGCTGGAGACCTTCCGAATCCTCGGCGAGTCCGAGTTCAGAAATGCGCTGGCGGAGGACGGACAGATGTAGATCACGATCCTCATCGTCCGGATCGAGCAGCGCGCTCTTCTGATAGGCATCCAACGCGTCAGCGAGACGGCCCGCCTCTTTGAGTGCATGTCCATACTGCACCCAGATGGCAGCATCATCGTCGAAGCGCTCGAGGTGCCGACGGTATGCTTCTACTGCGACCGACCATTCGCGCGCATCTCGGGCTCTGTCACCCTCCGCACGCCAAAACCGAGCCCGGCTCTTCCTATATCGACGCAGCACAGGTTCCAGACTCACACAAAATTCACCATGTGGGTCTACACTACGAGAAGGCGGCAGATATTGCTAGGTGCACGCATCCTTACAGATTCGCCGCCACCCTGCGCCGGCGGCCAGGGTGGACGGGGGCCGCCGGAGCGCATTGGGGCGCCGTCCGAACGTCCCTTCCGGCGCTGACGGGCGGCGAAGGAGGGGTTCGGGCGCCCGCGCCAGCATCCGCGGAAGGATCTATCTCGCCATCGACAGCACATCTGGATTCCGTCCCCGCGGAAACCGACACTCACGGATCAGCAACTTGGGACGGGGAGATTGCCGGAAATATTCAGATGGTCTTTGCTCGAAGAATTCACCTTGCAGGACCCTTCGGTATTGCCCGAGAAGACGCTATTCACGACCGTGACGGACTGACCCACTGGGCCAGCTTCCCGGCGCAAACCCCAGGCCTGCTGGTTTTTCAACCCGGCCGCCTGCTCGAATCCGCCCGAACCTGCAATCGCGCCCGAAACAATCACGTTGGCCGCATCTCCCCCAATGTGTATACCATCGAAGCGGCGGGCCTCTGCTCCTCCGGTGGGGGGATGCCCGGGAGCGGCGCTGGCCCCGTTCATGAGGGCTTGGGCACCTGTCAGTTGGATATTGCTGCCAGACCGGATGAATACTCCGTCTCCACCGTTGCCCTTAGCCCGCAGATTTGTAAGCGATACTCCGTTTATCCTTGGGTTGTTGAAATATACTCCGCGGCTTGGCTGACGAAGCATCTGGTGCGTGGTGAATGTGCCAGATGTACCGGAATCCGAAGACCAAAGGTTTACGATGTTCACTTCCGTGATGTCACCAGATCCTGCCAGCACCACCCCATCCATGGACGACGTATCGGAGAGCACAGCCGAGCCATAAACGGCGTTCACGCTGCTCCCGGCCGGCGGATCGATAATGAATCCGCTTTCCCGGCTGCCGACAAGATCCAGCCGGTCCATGTAGACGCCACTGGCATCATGAAGATCCAGCCCAACCTTGCAATCCGCCGTATTCACCTCGGATAGGTACGTGTCGACGGCGTAGCCATCGATACGGATACAGCTGCCTGTTGCATTCGCGAGATATGTCGGACCGATCCGGGTGACGTGAGATCCAGCGCCGACCAGGATCATGTCGGCGAAACGGGTCGACAACGTTCCCTCAGCACTAATCCGCAGATCGGTGTGCGTTGCGTTTTCGACATGGAGGAGAGCTCCGCTGACCCTTGGGACCGCCGCGACAAAATGAATTCCGTAGATGCTCGTATAGGCTGCGTTTTTAATGTCGATGACGTCACCGGCACCAAAATTGACAATCAATGTTACACATCCCTCGGCTGCCGCTTTGAGCGATGCGTGATCGACGTTGATCGTCAGAGGCGTGTCCATTGCGTAGCGACCGCAAGGCACTATTGCCCCCCCGCTACTCCATGCTGCTTGGAGCGATGGGGAAATGTCTCCGTTCGTTGCGCGCATGTCGGCCCACATACGGGGCTCCGGACCATCCGCACTCGCTGTGGCAGGGGCTGCCTGCATGATCAATGACAACGAGACAATCAACATGCATAGGAACGCAAAAGATCTCGTCATGCTCAGCGCGCCTTCAATGTGATGAGATGAGTCCGCTGAAATCGTAATCTACACCGGAAGACGAGGTATCACCTCCGGCGGTTACCCCTCAGCGGTCCTCAGCCTCGCTTCTCGGACATATCAACCTCTTCGCCCCTCGGCAGGCTGCGGGCACGGACGGCGCACGCTTAACTAACCTCTTCTTCTACAAAAGGAAATCGGTTAAGCAACGTCGCTGCCAGTTTCCACTCTTGCAACGGAACACCTAATGAGCACTGCCTTGATCACGGGCATCACGGGCCAGGACGGGGCCTATCTGGCGTCGTTGTTGCTGGAGAAGGGCTACCGCGTTGTTGGCATGGCGCGCCGCTCGGCGTCCGCCGACCAGGTGAATGCGCGCCTGCGCTGGCTGGGCGTTCTGGACCGGGTGGAGCTGGCGGATGGCGACCTGCTCGATCTCGGCAGCCTGATCCGGCTGGTCGAGCGTGTGCAGCCGGACGAGGTTTACAATCTCGCCGCGCAGAGCTTCGTCGCCGCCTCCTGGCAGCAGCCGCTGCTGACCGGCCAGGCGACCGGCCTGGGGGCCGCCAACATCCTGGAGGCGGTGCGCATCGTCCGCCCGTCCGCACGCTTCTACCAGGCCTCCTCGTCGGAGATGTATGGCCTGATCCAGGAGAAGGTGCAGAGCGAGAAGACGCCCTTCTATCCGCGCTCGCCCTACGCCGTGGCCAAGCTCTACGCGCACTGGATGACGGTGAACTACCGCGAAAGCTTCGGCCTGCACGCCTCGTCGGGCATCCTGTTCAACCATGAAAGCCCGCTGCGCGGCATCGAGTTCGTCACGCGCAAGGTCACCGACGGCGTCGCGCGCATCAAGCTCGGCCTGGCCAAGGAGCTGCCGCTCGGCAACCTGGACGCGACGCGCGACTGGGGCCATGCGCGCGACTACGTCAAGGGCATGTGGCTGATGCTGCAGCAGGAGGTGGCCGACGACTACGTGCTGGCCACCGGCCGCACCACCTCCATTCGCGACCTGTGCCGCATCGCCTTCGGCCATGTCGGGCTGAACTACGAGGACCATGTGGTGACGCGCCAGGACCTGATGCGCCCCGCGGAGGTCGACGTGCTGCTGGGCGACGCGTCCAAGGCGAAGGACAGGCTGGGCTGGCAGGCCGAGACGACGCTGGAGGAGATGGTCGCCGAGATGGTCGAGGCCGACCTCGCCAGGCACCGCGCGCGCGTCACCGCCGGCATCGCCGGCTAGGGGGGCGCGGCGCCGTGGCCGGGACCCGCGTCCTCGTCACGGGACTGGGCGGCTTCGTCGGCTCGCACCTCCCCCCGGCGGTGGCGGACGTGCTGCCGGACGCCGCCTTGCTCCCGCTCGGCTGCGACGTGCGGGACGCGGCCGCCGTCCGGGCCGCGGTGGAGGCGATGCGGCCGGATGCGTGCCTGCATCTGGCGGCGGTCTCGGCCATTCCGCGGGCCCGCAGCGAGCCGGATCTCGCCTGGGCGATCAACCTGGGCGGCACGCTGAACCTCGCCCGCGCCCTGCGCGAGCTGGTGCCGGACGCGCCCTTCCTGTTCGTCTCCAGCGCCGACGCCTATGGCGCGAGCTTCCGCGCCGGCCATGCGCTGGGGGAAGACGCGCCGCTTGCGCCGCAGAACACCTATGGCGCCACCAAGGCCGCGGCCGAGCTGGCGCTCGGCGCCATGGTGCCGGAAGGCCTGCGCCTCGTCCGGCTGCGGCCGTTCAACCATACCGGTCCCGGCCAGGGGCCGGATTTCGTGCTGCCCGCCTTTGCCCGGCAGGTGGCGCTGATCCGCGCCGGCCGGCAGGAGCCGGTGCTGCGGACGGGCAACCTCGCCGCCAGCCGCGACTTCCTGGACGTGCGCGACGTGTGCCGCGCCTATGCGCTGTGCCTGCGCGAAGCGGCGGCGCTGGAGCCCGGCAGCGTGCTGAACATCGCGTCCGGCATTCCGCGCCGCATCGGCGACGTGCTGCAGGCGCTGCTCGACCTGGCGGGGGTGGAGGCGCAGGTGGAAACGGAAGCCGGACGCCTGCGCGCCGGCGACATCCCGCTCGCCATCGGAAACGCAAGCCGCGCCCGCACCCTGCTCGGCTGGGCGCCCCACATCCCCTGGGAACAAACCCTCTCAGACGTGCTGGAGGATTGGACCGGGCGGGTCAGCTGACGATCCCCACTTGCGAATGCAAATGAGTATCGTTTAAACTATTGATATTGCTTGTTTTTGGCCGAAACTTTGGCATCGTTCGCGACATAAGACCCGCATATGGCCGCACCCGGCCGCGCATCATTGTCCGAAGGAGCCGACCATGTCCGCCACCACCCATACCGAGGCCGCCTGCAAGAAGTGCTCGTTCTTCGACGACCAGAGCACCGATCTGGGCCTGTGCCGCTACAATCCGCCCGTCTCCCAGCCGACCGCCGAGGCGCACGGCCTGTGGCCGAAGGTCGCCGGCAATGACTGGTGCGGCCATTACGAGCCCGAGACCACGCATTGATCCACGGCATGCGGGAGCGCCGGCCGCTCCCGTCTGACGGTCACCGGAAGGGCGTTGCTGGCGGATGGCCTGCGGCGCCCTTTCTGCATTGCCCACCACGTCAAACACCGATCAGGCTTGCCCGGCCCGCAGGCTGCGGGGAAGCTCGCTCCATGAGCGAACCCCATCACGCGGCGCTGGAAGACCGGCTCGTCACCCACCTGTTCCGCTGTCTTGCCGTGCCGAGCCAGAGCGACGCCTCGGCCAGCACGATCCCGAGTTCGCCCGGCCAGTGGGACATGGCGCGGATGCTGCGCGACGAGTTGGCCCGCCTGGGGCTGGCCGACATCCATCTGGATGCGCAGGCGGTTCTGACGGCACGCCTGCCGGGGACGGTGGCCGACGCGCCCGCCATCGGCTTCTGCGCCCACATGGATACGGTCGATGTCGGGCTCTCACCCGTGATCCACCCGAAGCGCGTCCGCTTCACGGGTGAAGATCTCTGCCTGAACCAGGACAAGGGGATCTGGCTGCGCGTCGCCGAGCATCCGGAGATCGCGCCTTATGGCGGGCAGGACGTAATCGTCGGCGACGGCACCAGCGTGCTCGGCGCGGACAACAAGGCGGCGATTGCCGTCCTCCTGACCCTGCTGGAGGGGCTGGTGGACGAGCGGCCGCCGCATGGCGACCTCCACCTCGCCTTCGTGCCGGACGAGGAGATCGGCCTGAAGGGCGCCAAGGCGATGGACCTGGCGCGCTTCCCTGTCGACTGGGCGTACACGATCGACGGCACGGCGCTGGGCGAGCTCGTGTTCGAGACCTTCAACGCGGCGCAGGCGGAGATCGTGATCGAGGGCGTGGCCGCGCACCCGATGGCGGCCAAAGGGGTGCTGGTCAACCCGCTCCTGGTGGCGGCCGACCTGATTGGGCGCTTCGACCCGCTGGACACGCCGGAGCACACGGAAGGGCGGGAAGGCTATTGCTGGTTCAACGGCATGACCGCCGGGCAAAGCCGGGCGGTGCTGAGCATGTCGATCCGCGACTTCGACGACGCGGCCTTCGCAGGGCGCAAGGCGATGCTGCGCGACGCCGTGGCGGCCGTGGCGGAGGCGCATCCGCGGGCCCGGCTCCGCCTGACCATCACGGACGTCTACGGCAACATCGCCTCCAGCCTCGGCAATGACAGGCGCAGCCTGGCCCTGCTGGAGCGGTCCTTCGACGCGCTTGGCATCGAGCGGCGCGTGGTGGCGATGCGCGGCGGCACGGACGGCTCGGCCCTGTCGGCACGCGGCGTCCCGACGCCGAACTATTTCACCGGTGCCCATAATTTCCACTCGCCCTTCGAGTTCCTCCCCGTGCCGTCCTTCCGGCGCGCCTACGAGGTGACGCGCTGGATCGTGACGGGGGCCGCCGGGGCCGCGTTCACGGGCGCGGCCGCTTCGTGAGGGGGCCGCCGGCGAGCGCCTGCTCCAGGAAATCCAGCAGCGCCGGATCGCGATAATCGGCAACCGCCCGGTCGGCGCCGTGGGCGAGGACCATCTCGGCCGGCAGGCTCGTCGTCAGGCCCACCACGTACAGCCCGGCGGCAGAGGCGGCGGCCAGGCCGGACCGCGAATCCTCGAAGGCGACGCAGCGATTGGCCGGGATGCCCAGCCGCGCGAGGCCGGTCAGGTAGGGCAGGGGATCGGGCTTCGGACGCGCCACCTCGTCGCCGATCACGATGCCCTCCAGCAGCCAGGGCGCGCCGATCGCGTGCAGCGTGTGCTCCGCGTTCAGCCGCGGCGCGTTGGTCACCGCCCCCATCGGCAGGCCGTGGCGCCGGCCCCAGGCGAGCAGCTCGGGCAGCCCCGGCAGCGGATCCATCGTGGGCGACAGCGTGCGGAACAGCAGCTCCTTGCGGTCGGCGAGTGCCAGGTGGCGCTCGACCGGCAGGTCCGGAAACAGGGTGCGCATGATGAGCGGGTTGGAGCTGCCCAGCACCTGCGCGTTGTATTCGTCGTGGTTGAGGCGCGGCCGGCCGAACTCGACGAGCAGGTTGTTGAAGGCCTCGTAATGCATCGGGTCGGTGTCGGCGACCGTGCCGTCGAGGTCGAACAGGAAGCCCAGCGTCATTGTGTCGTCCGTTCCATGCGTCGCGCGTCCCGGCCCTTGTGCCAGCCGGGGAAGAGCGGCGCCACCGCTTGACCGTTGCGAAGGCTTCTGCACGGATCAGCGGATGACCGATACGAACCCGCTGCTCGAGACCTGGACCGCCCCCTTCGGTGCGCCGCCCTTCGACCGCATCCGTCCGGAGCATTTCGCCCCCGCCTTCGCCCGGGCGATGGAGGAGCATCTGGCGGAAATTGCGGCCATCGCCGCGGACCCGGCGCAGCCCGATTTCGCCAACACGATCGAGGCCACCGAGCGTGCCGGCCGCGCGCTGGCGCGGGTCGGCGCGGTGTTCGGCAATCTCGTGCTCAGCCTGGGCGGCGCGGAGCTGGAAGCGGTGGATCGCGACATGTCGCCGCGCCTCGCGGCCCACGGCATGCGCGTCGCGCTCGACCCTGCCTTGTTCGCCCGCGTGCGGTCGGTGTGGGAACGGCGGGAGGCGCTGGGGTTGGCCGGCGACCAGATGCGGCTGGTGGAGCGGGTGCATCGCGGCTTCGTCCGCAGCGGCGCCGCGCTGGGCGAGGCGGAGCGGGCCCGCATGGCGGCGATCAGCGAACGGCTGGCCGTGCTGCACACGCAGTTCGCCCAGAACGTCGTGCATGACGAGCGGGACTGGGTGCTGCCGCTCGGTGCGGACGATCTGGCCGGCCTCCCCGACTTCGTCCGCGACGGCGCGCGGCAGGCGGCGGCCGAACGCGGGCTGGACGGATATGTCGTCACCCTGTCGCGGTCGCTGATCGAGCCGTTCCTGACCTTCTCCGAGCGCCGCGACCTGCGCCAGACGGCCTACGAGGCCTGGACGGCGCGTGGCACCCATGCCGGCCCGCAGGACAACCGGCCGCTCATCCCGGAGATCCTGGCCCTGCGGGCGGAACAGGCCCGGCTCCTGGGCTATTCCGATTTCGCCGCCTTCAAGCTCGACGACACGATGGCGGGCTCGCCCGACGCCGCGCAGGGTCTGCTGGACGAGGTATGGGCACCCGCCGTCGCCAAGGCGGCCACCGAGCGCGAGCGGTTGTCGCGCGTGGCGCAGGCAGAAGGCTTCAACGGCGCGCTCGCCGCCGCCGACTGGCGCTTCTATGCCGAGAAGGTGCGCCGCGCCGACTACGCGATCGACGAGGCGGAGATGAAGCCGTACTTCGTGCTGGAGCGCATCCAGCAGGCGGCGTTCGACACCGCGTCGCGCTTGTTCGGCCTGTCCTTCACGCGCCGGCCGGACGTGCCGGTCTACCATCCGGACGTCACGGCCTGGGAGGTGCGGGACGCGGACGGCCATGTCGGGCTGTTCCTGGCCGACCATTTCGCACGGGCCGGCAAGCGCTCCGGCGCGTGGATGAGCGCCTACCGGGTGCAGGAATCCTTCGACGGCCCGGTGTCGCCGATCATCGTGAACAACAACAATTTCGCGAAGTCGGAGCCGACGCTGCTGTCGTTCGACGATGCGCGCACGCTGTTCCACGAGTTCGGGCACGGGCTGCACGGGCTGCTCAGCCGGGTGCGGTATCCCACGCAATCCGGCACGTCCGTGAAGCGCGACTTCGTGGAGTTCCCGTCGCAGGTCTACGAGCACTGGATGGAGCTGCCGGAAACGCTGCGGACCTACGCCCTGCATCACGACACGGGCGCGGCCTTGCCGGAGGCGCTGATCGAACGGCTGCGCGCCGCGCGCGGCTTCAACCAGGGCTTCGCGACGGTGGAGTTCACCGCGTCGGCGCTCATCGACATGGCGCTGCACCGCCACCCCGATCCCGGCGCGCTCGACATCCTGGCCTTCGAGCGGGACTTCCTGGCCAGCATCGGCATGCCGGCGGAGATTGGCATCCGCCACCGACCGGCGCATTTCCAGCATCTGTTCGCGGGCGGCGGCTACGCGGCGGGCTATTATTCCTACATGTGGTCGGAAGTGCTGGACGCGGACGGCTTCGAGGCATTCGAGGAAGCCGGCGATCCATTCGATCCCACGACCGCGGCCCGGCTGCGGACCGTTTATGCCGCGGGCGACACGCAGGACCCGATGCAGCTTTATGTCGCCTTCCGCGGCCGGGCGCCCAGCACGGCGGCGCTGCTGGCCGGGCGGGAGCTCGTGGACGGGTGACGCCGCCGCCGCCCACGCGCCGTACGCGCACCCTGCTCAGGAACGCCCTCGTCCTGCTGACCATGGACGAAGGGCGGGGCGAGATCGCCGGCGGCTGGGTGCTGGTAGAGGGCAACCGGATCGCGGCGCTGGGCGGTCCCGGCGACATGCCGGAGGATGCGGACGAGACGATCGACCTTGCCGGCCACGTGCTGATGCCCGGCCTGGTGAACACCCACCACCACATGTACCAGAGCCTGACGCGTGCCGTGCCCGCGGCGCAGGACGCGTCGCTGTTCGCATGGCTGAAGGCGCTCTACCCGATCTGGGCGCGGCTCACCCCGGAGATGATCCACGTTTCGACGCAGACGGCGATGGCGGAGCTGATCCTGTCCGGCTGCACCACGACGAGCGACCATCTCTACCTGTTCCCCAACGGCAGCCGGCTGGACGACCAGCTGGAGGCGGCGGAGGCGATGGGCATGCGCTTCCACGCGGCGCGCGGCGCCATGAGCGTGGGGGAAAGCCAGGGCGGCCTGCCGCCGGACAGCGTGGTGGAGCGGGAGGACGCGATCCTGCGCGACACGCAGCGCCTGATCGAGACGTTCCACGACCCTGCGCCCTTCTCCATGCGCCGCATCGTCGTCGCCCCCTGCTCGCCCTTTTCCGTCAGCCGCGAGCTGATGCGCGACGCGGCGCTGCTGGCGCGGGAGACAGGCACGCGCCTGCACACCCACCTCGCCGAGAACGCGTCGGACGTCGCCTACAGCCGCGAGCGCTTCGGCCGGACGCCCGCCGAGTATGCCGAGGATCTGGGATGGCTGGGCGCGGATGTGTGGCACGCGCACTGCGTCCGGCTGGACGCGCCGGGCATCGCCGCCTTTGGCCGCACCGGCACGGGCGTCGCCCATTGCCCGTGCTCCAACATGCGCCTGGCGTCCGGGATCGCGCCTGTGCGGCGGATGCGGGCCGAGGGCGTGCCGGTGGGACTCGGCGTCGACGGCTCCGCCTCCAATGACGGCGCGCACCTGCTGGGCGAAGCGCGGCAGGCGATGCTGCTGGCGCGCGTCCTCCATGAGGAGGAAGGGCCGATGATGGGCGCACGGGAGGCGCTCGATCTCGCGACGCGCGGCGGCGCGGCGGTGCTGGGGCGCGACGAGATCGGCCGCGTCGCGCCGGGCATGGCCGCCGACCTGGTGGCCTGGGACCTGCGCGGCCTGCCCCATGCGGGGGCGCTGCACGATCCGGTCGCCGCCCTCCTGTTCGCCGCGCCGGGCAACGTCTCGTTCAGCATGATCGACGGGCGCGTCGTGGTGCGGGACGGCGCCCTGCTGACGGTGGACCTCGAGCGGCTCGTGCGCCGCCACAATGCGCTGGCGGCCCGGCTGCTGGAGGGCTGAGGCGGCCCCGACAGCGCGGCCGGACAGGCGGCGGACGGCGTGGCGATGAACGAAGGCGCGTCCCAGGCGCTGCATCGGCATCGCTCAAGGAAGGACCGCCGCGATGGACGATGCACGGATCTGGGGCTCGGAAGAGGGCCTGTGGACGGGGGACGCGGAGCATTACCGCGCCACCATCGACGAGGAATGCCTGATGGTGCTGCCGGAGCCGCCCTTCGTGATGCGGGGCCAGCAGGCGGTGGATGCCGTCGCCAACACGCCGCGCTGGTCGAAGGTGACGCTGAGCGAGCGCGCGGTGTCGCGCCCGCAGGAGGGGCTGATCGTCATCGCCTACAAGGCGTCGGCGGAGCGGCCGGACGCGCGGCCCTACGAGGCGCACTGCACCACCACCTACCGCAGGCTCGCGCACGATGACTGGCGCGTCGTGCAGCACCAGCAGACGCCGCCGCTGGTGTCGGCCGGCTAGGGCCGCCAGAGCAGCACCTCCGGAGGGGCACTTCCGCAGGCCGTGCGGGAGTGCGAAACCGGCGGGATGGCCCATCCGCTCGACGACCTCGTCTGGAACGCGCTCTCCACCCGGCAGCGTCGCTGGGCGGTCGGCGACGCCCGGGCATT
>Ga0157362_1000615_pt1 | contig 12658 bp, 8 predicted proteins | sample AttlaeALBM3_FD_111480 | JGI IMG/M metagenome (GOLD analysis project Ga0157362, IMG submission 111480) | Fungus gardens microbial communities from leaf cutter ant in Ribeirão Preto, State of São Paulo, Brazil - Atta laevigata ALBM3 | ecosystem: Host-associated > Fungi > Mycelium > Unclassified ... | reverse complement strand
CATTATATATATTGGTTCTCTTTCTTCTCTTCCCTCCCCCCCCCCCTTTCCCCCGTTTTTTCTCTCTCTTATCTCGTCTCCCCCCCCCCCCTCGACAACGCGAGAGAATTATTCTGGAAGATAAAAGTAATCCCGTAATGACAATACAATAAATATTTCAGATTAGTTGATTAATCCGATAATGGTAAGATAAGATATTCTCATTAATAACAATGGAAAATATCGATCATATCGGTCGGAGAGAATTGATATTTTGCTGTGAATAGATTTGTTAGTAAAAGATTATTAAAAAATAATGATGTTACACAGGTTCAAAAAGATATATGAAAGATATATTACCAAGTAACATCGTTAAGTACTGCTTTTGAATATATTCATAGTTGAAATTATTAAATTACCTTCAAATACTCCTACCGACGAAACTACTATCATTTTCAAGTTCTTTTGTTCTTAATCTTATCCTTACGAATAATAGACATTAACGACATCACACGATAAGAATGATATATATACATACGTCTTGCTCACAAATTTCAAGTTGAAATCTCACGGCTGGTCCTGACGACAGTCCGTCGCCATTTCCGGCCGTCACTAAATTCCCGCGACGGTACCGTCGCAGAAAATACGCAACCGTACGCCTCGTTATGTACTCATACCAATCGTCTGTGCACATCTAAAAACACACGTATACACGCACACACGAAAGCATCGAGCCCGCAGCGACATGTTCTTTAATGAGAACGATGCCGACATACGCGAGGCCCTCTCGAAGGATTCAGGGTGAAACCGACTGTTTCCCTTAATAGAGACAGAGGGATATCGTTATATTAACTCGTGGTGAAATTCGAATGAAAAGTTGCCTCGAGGCTGCAAATGGACCAAAATACTGTCGACACGCGATTTTTTGTGAGGGAGAGAAAGAAATAAATAGAGAGAGAAAGAGAGAAGGAGAAAAAAAAGCCGGCTCAATGAAATTAACTTCTCCCTCCTTTAACTTTTTTTTATTTTTGTTTCAATGAAAAGAGCTGGAACCTGACAAACCATACGTTAAAGCGATCTCGTATGATCTGCTCGAGGGCAATCGGGAATACGATATATTCCTTTTTCACATTTTTGATGGATCTGATTAGAACGCGGTTGAATAATAAAGTTTGAAATTGAAATAACAAAAAAGCAATTTCCAGAAATTGCAATCAGTTTCTTTTCAAAAGAAATTTTACAATAGATAAACTGGAAAAAGAGAGATTGATCAGAAATATAAAATAATAAAATATAATTATAGGATTTCTCGAAGAACCAGTTTTTTTATCCGTTTTAGAATTAAATTAATACACAATTTTGTATTAACTTTATTAAACTTGAATTGCTTTATATATGTTTCACCATGATATGCAAAAATTCCGAAAAATGAAACGTCATAATATAATATTTATAAAATAACAAATTATAATAAAAAATTCATTCGTAAAAAAAAAAATAATTTATTCAACAGACAAACTATCCTTTCAACTTTATTTTATTTCACCATAGATACGATGTCGCGATAAAACACCCCATATGCAAATCATTATCGTCAATGAATTTTACACACATACACACTTACTCGTCATGAATATATGAATATACTCACATATATTGTAGTACATTTGATCTGGAAGCCCACGTGATAAATATACAATATAAATGGCTGTATTTTCACCATCGGTTCCATTAATAATACGTTTACGATTATTAATTATTCGTCGATTGAGGATTGATATATAAATAATAAATAAGTGAATTTCGGTAAAATAAATACAAAGCTTGAACGTTAATCCCGAAGTGCGAATGCAATGTTGATTAGCAATTTACAGCCGTTTTTGCACGATGTGCAAATTTGCGCTCCATCGACCGACTGTTCCGTCGTGATTACATCGGGCGACAAAAACGTAAGGGTCACATGGAACTTTATGAATGAGATGTTCCTCTCTGGCTCTGAGATACGTGCGTTAGACGGCTAAAAACGTTCGATCGCGACACATGTTTCGCATGTACTTACAGATCCAACTCGTGCGAGGCTTAATTCGAATGATCAAAAAAAAAGGACAGTCATTTAAAACGCGTTGTCTATTATTAGTCCACTGCGAAAAAATCACACTGAACTTTTAACGTCGTTAAATATGCAAAAAAATTCTGTGAAGATTATCAAGTCTCTTAGCTTATGTTTCTTCTTTTTTTCAATTATAATTTAGCAAAATTTCAAACTCCTTCTTAACGAAAATCTCGAAGATCTGTAAACCTATTTATAGATCTTTTCACACTGGAGATTATAAAATTCCTGAATACACGAGTATAAAATAATAAAAACAATTGATAAAATCGTGATATAAGTCTTTCAAAGTCAATAATAATTATTTTAAAAAGTTGTTTAAATGCAAATTTTAGCAAATTATTTTAATGATTGTAAATTGAGCAAAAAATTTATAAAAGCAGGGATATCCGATGTTTAAAATATTTAATCAGAGTAGTTTCGTTTCGACGTTAATACCGTTATTTAATCAACATATATTAATCAATGGCATGAACTTTTGCATGACATATGGGGTGTCGTATTAACAGTGCGCTCCAGACACGCAGCAAGTCTTACATAAGTCTTGGATATTAAATCATTTCTTGCACTCGATCACGTGCTACTGGGCGTATTACCGCGGGCATGAAAATTTAGTCTGCAACATGCACGTTGTGGTTATGCAGACAGAGTTGGCATTCAAATAACACACCATGCGAGCGCATCGTTGCCGTCTCGCTGGGATTGATTACGCGATTGTGGGACATCGTGTATATAGTGCAAACAAGCCGCCGATATGGAATCGATTCTCGAACAAAATTGCCCCAGTGCAGTTGGAAGTAGTTTTCGTCGGCCATTTCAGTGCTGCCTACGCTGCATATCACCGAAAGATAGTTAATATACACGACATTAAAAGAAATAACGAAAAATAAAAAATGAAAAAAATATTCGTGTTTAGGCGCGTAGAGAGCATACGATGGCTTAAAAATATTTTTGAAATTTACAAAAAGTTAATTATTTAAAGTTTTATTCAAACAAAAAAAGTTGATATGTTACAATCATTTTGCTAAAGTCTGCGTTAATATTATTATATTATTTGAGTTAATATTACAAAAAATGAAATAAAAATGATTCCCATGAATGTAAACCAGGTCGTTAAAAATCGCAGATTTCCATTTTAATAACGTCTCGCGAAATTAATCATTAAGATGAATAAAGATTAAATAAACTTATTTTAATAAAAAAAGAATACCTTAAAAGCAAATCAGCGCAGAGTGAAGGATCGCAGAAAGTTTTGCTGTATTTTTTCCAAGTAGTTTTGCTATACCTTTTGCTAACTAATAGCGACCGGCACGATAGGCGTCCATTAAGAAGTTATTACGCTTTCCATAAATCATCTCTCTCGTCAAATCCCTCAGCATGAGCATACAAACGAGATTACAAATAAGTGTGTTCGGGTACGCCACGTACGCATCCCTCCTACATTGTAATTCAAGAAGATGCCGTGGTTCTTAATACGCAGATGGCGTACATCCCTTGGCACACCTGTTTACATGTATCCACAACCCCTTAAAACTTCCTTCGTTGTTTTCCTTCGAATTCTCCGCGCAAATTCTCTTGCGAGATACACGATCGTCTAAATCTTTTTCTCCCGACTTAACAGACTTGAAAGTTTCATATTTCTCCGTTACCCGAGAATATAATAATATTTGCTCGGCCGAATTCTATCAATTAAAAAATTAATCGCTCGCTGTGAAAGTCAATTTATCGAAAAATTGTATTTTAAATGTATTTTACGTTTTAAATCGAAAACGCCAAGTGTCGTCGTCTCGTGATTACAAAATAGCAGCAGAATTTTAAATTACTTCATATTGCAGCATCATCCGCTTTTCTTTTATAGTTGCCACGATCGTACGATCGATGAAATTTCTTTTCCTCAAGGAAAATGATAATCTTGAGATTATCATGTGCTAAAGTTTTACCATCTGAGACCGCAGCTCGCTCTTTCCGAGAACGGAGAGTTTCTGAATTTTCCTAACTAAAAATTGCATTTCAAATCAGTTGTTGGTAGACGAGCTTCGCATCAATTTGCATTCTTCTGTGAGATTGCGGCAAACAGTACCAACAAATATCTCGAAGAACGAATATCTGCGCTGAACATTTAACTTCCGCTTCTGATAGTTTTACAAGTGTCTCATTACTACTTTTGCGAAATAGAAAGTCCTTTTTGCCACCTCGAACGTCAATTTTCGTTTTGAGCTTAATGCTTAATTATCATACCTGAGGTTTTTACAAGTTAGCGCACATTGTTGGGTCGTTAAAAGCAGATCCTTTGACATCAAAGACCGCCAAAGACTACGTTCATTTCTGAAACTGTCATCTCGTACTGAGAAAATGGAAAACACGAGGAAAACCGATGAAACGCACAGACATCTAACATGTTTAACAATATCGTAGTCCCGTAACGTACTGCACCTCATAACTTACTGCAATTTTACGCGGAAGCAACTAATTAGATATCGTTCACAGGTGAGTTGAGTGAATCATGATTGTCATCCATTCTGTATTACTCACCGATACTGTCCTACTATTTTTAAACTACCGATAAAGAGTGATAAATTAAACAAAAAAAAGAGGCGCATTTTGTCCTATCAAACTCTCGATTTATGTTCATTTTCACGTACTAAGACAAAAAGGTAAATTTCAATAAATTTTATGAAGTGCCAATACGCAAAGTAGGTAATCTTAAATTTCCATAATTTCATTAAAACTAGAATGCAAATAAAAGCAATAAAAGCGAAAAAATTACTGATAATTATGATAAATGAGATGCAAAAAATAAACGTAAAGAGAAACATTTTTACATTTTTGTGGAGCATAAATAATTTAAACTTTTGTAATTAAATATTAATTTAACTGAATTGAAAGAATGCAGAATTGCAGAATGAGAATAAAAACAAAAAGTATTGTTAATATAGTTTACGTATAATCTCCATATTTTTCTCTTGTAAATGCATTAATTTTTTCTTGCTATCGAAATGCTAAGAACCTCGATTAATTATGTATATAATAAATTATTAAATATTTCTATTATCGCAAGAGTTTATCTCGACAGTCTTCGATCTGATATTATCTAATCAAGCATACATTTCAAGGACGTGCTGTAAAAGGTGAGTTATAGGTCGATTCAACCATCTTTTATAACGCTTGTGTGAGAAATGAAGATGTAAAACGGCAATAATACGAGGCCGAAAACGCAAAGTTCGGACAATTTGTGCAAATTTGGCTTGTCATAAAACTGTCTTATGGCCCTTTATCGCGAACGTAAAGACGGATTAAGGAATGAATACTCGTAGCTGTTTTTTTTGTCTGCCTCTTCTCTCTCTCTCTCTCTCTCTCTCTCTCTCTCTCACACACACACACGCGCGCGCGCAAACATATTTATTTCGAATGGACCGAATAAAAGAGGTATCGAGACGGATCGATTTTAAGGCACATTTCGAGAGCAGGTAACGAACGAAGGAAAAGCAAAAGGTGAAGATATAAAATGCGAAAGACAAGTTTCGTATTCTCACTCTCATTTGCTGTCTCATTTAACACTTAAGTATCGTCTGATCCCAGTTTTATATAACTGATACCAAGACTATTAGGATTTGATGTTAAACGTATTCCGTGTAAGAATATACAGAAAGAATATAAGAAATATAAACATCAAAAAATAGATTATAATTTGATATTTAAATTTTAAATATCAGATTATAGTCTATTGTAACGATGTATTAAAATATGGAAATGAGAGAGAGAGAAAGAGAGCTGCATGAATAAGTTTTTTATAATTAAAAAAATTAAAGCTAACTAAACTTAATTAAATCTATTTTATTAACATATGCGTATATTCGATATTAGTGATGCATTTCAATACGATACATCTCATATCTCGTTTCGACTGTTCTCAATCAATTTTGACTGAATTCTATGTAACCGCACAAATCAAGCTCTTTCTTTATTTATTCTGATTTTCTCCAATTTATTCATTTCAAATTGATATACATATACTCCTTTTAATACTAATTTTTATATAAACGTTTAATACGATTTTATAATTAATAAGAATTATCGTAAAATTCGATGAATCAAACGATCTTGCCAATTACATTGCATGAATTGCGTTGTATGTCGTGACTCGATTGTTTTCGCAATTCCGGCAGGGAAAATAACGACTCGATAGGGAGGAGAAGCAACAATGAGGTAGATATTCTTCGTGAGAAAGGTATAGAATAAGTGAGGAAAGGATAAATGGATGTACGAACGATTCGCCGAAATTACCTACAAGCATCTTTCTCCTCATATCTATTTCGCTATCTAGTTCTCTTCTCTCTCTCTCTCTCTCTCTCTCTCTCTCTCGCGCGCGCGCGCGCATATAGCCATATGGGAGTGGCATTCCATGTGAAATATCTTGCTAAATTATTCTAAAAGATCCTGTAATCATAGTCCTTTCCACTTCGTATAGTAGAATAACAGAGAGTCTTTTACAATTATCGCTACAAGGATAACAAATCTCATAAAAAGAAAAAGAAGAAGAAATAAATGTAAATGAAGAGATGTAAAAAAGATGTTATTTTTTCTGAAAGAAAATTCAAATGGAACGTATTACGTAAAATTTACTGAACATTTTCAGAATTTATCCTATTTTATAGATTAATCTCTCGTTTCTTCAAAAATTTTTTTTTTTTTAAACAAAATTAACTCCATACTAAGAGGAAATACGCAATAACTTGGTGATATACACTATACACAATGAATGTCTCACGTAGGATATGATTTCCACCATTGTTCCATTTAAGAATTTTGAAATTGCGTTCTTCACGCTCATCGAGCCTCATGCGTCTCTTTTGTGTCCCTCCTAGGTATTCTCTAAATAGCGTCCCAAGTACGTAAGAGCGGCCATTTTGGTTATCATCCCTTTTGTCGACGTTTTCCCTGAGAAATCGCCGAGAAAAGCTTCCCACACCGGAAATGAAACCATCATGATTCTTCATCCTTTCCTTTACCCTCCATGAAATAGCACATTTCACAATCCTATCATTGACTTCTCTTTCGCGTTTTATTTCGTCCGATATTTATTTCATGTCCATTCCAATATTACGTGATTTTATCAAGAAGATAGAATCGAAGTCCAATAAAATTCGTGTGAAATATCGATTATACAATGGTGTTATCATCATTAAATAAAGTGCATCAAAAGAAATTAGGATGAGAGACAATATATAAAATTTTCGCGAAATAAATAAATTAATAAAAAAGCCAATACTTCAATGTTTTGAAGTAAATACATTTAAAAAGAGGAGATACGTTAATCTCACGTTAAAAAACATTATAGTCAATAAATAAATTTGAGAAGCACTCATTAACTTTCGAGAATTACAAAAGTGCATAGTATATAATTTTTCAGGAAATTTCTAAACAGCAAAATAGTTTTTTAGAGATAATAGGAAGCTTGACCTTTTTTATTCTGTTTTACATTATTAAAAATCAATAAATATCTAAAATATACTGTATAATAATATCACAGAAAATAAAATATCTATAATATATAATCGCGATAATAGATTTAAATTTAGATTAAATAAAAAACAACAATAGATTTTACAACTGTCGCTTTAATTTTTTTGTTAGTTCCTGCATCTGACACGATCGCGTCAAATAGATGACAGATTGGAACCATGCTTGGTACTGTAAAATCATGCATGTAGATTGCATAGACATATTGAACACGTGCCCATCGGTACAAGCCGGAAAAAGAGGGTAGAGACCGGAAAGAGAGGGTAAAGGCCGGCAAAAGCAGGACGGGAAACCGTGGATAGATATTGATTTGTTGTGGCGTCCGGAGGAGCAAAGAGAGTGATCAGTCGTGAAAGTCGATGAACCGTGCAGGCCTAACAGCGAAACGCGTTTTATGGCCGGAACTTTCATAACTTATCATTACTCATATTACATTCGAAAAAATATTAATATCTGAAGAACGCTACACCTCTGCTGCACTGAAAACTTGAACGAATCATTTAGAAAGAAAATTTTAGATTCTTCATCAATTTTGATTTGCAAATCTTACCGTATATTTCCTTCACTTTGTAAACTTCAGTTTCTTGTTACTTTACATTTCGCCAATGTGAAATTAAAATTCCCTCTCAAAGCTTACATTCATGTATTTCCAAAGTTTCCTTACACTGAGAAAAAAATAGTCTGGTTGGATTAAATATAATAGTAATTCTGATAGAAAATGGACGAATCAGAATTTTTTAATTAAATTTGCTAGAATTCTAGTTAAAATAGCTAGAATTCTGATTGATATAATTATTTTCTGGTAAAAATGAGAATTCTGATAGATTTTTACCAGAAATATTATTGTATTAACTAGAATTCCAGTTATTCCAACTAGAATTTTAAATTTAATCAGAAAATTCTGATTTTTAACCAGAAATTTTTTTCAGTGTAATAATCATTATTTTTTTTCATAACTATAAAATAAAAATGTGATAATAATACCGAATCCTGTCTCAGCTTCAAATTTATAACAGTCATCGATGTATTTCGCGACGCTCTGTTACAACGACATGAATATTCCACAGAAATTTTCACATACTAGTCGCATACGCCGTTTTTATCCCATCGTTCGCTCACGACTTTCCTTTTACGCGAAAAGATACTGCTGTATATACTTTCAGAGAATCAATATAATAACCGCGATACATTCCAAATATTGACAGGTTTGTCGCGACGTATAACGATAAATCGCATCGCGGTATAAGGAAACTCGAGAAAAACTGAGAAAAACCGAGTAGATCGGGGATTTCTCAAGAAAATTGCACTCGACAATGGCGGCGTACAGAGCAGAGAAGAGAAGGATGATATTTGGGAAAAAAGGTCAGCAATTTACTGGCATCCATCGTCGTCGAGGGTCAGCAAGGAATCCTACTGCACGGTTTCTTGATCATAGGGTCGTTCCTACACGTATCGCAGCTCTGCGGAATTCTAGTCCCCGGTGACTCCTTCACCTCCGCTTGCCCTGATGTCCATTCTTCTTCTTCCTGATTCTAGCTCCCATTTTGACAACGATGAAATTCATCGCCATCGTTCGCCAGGAAGTATCAAGAAACTCTTTCTCTCTTTTTCTCCCCTTCTTGCCAAAAACGCTCTTTAATCTCGTTCCTGCCAAACGCGTCTCCATTTCCATGGAATGAATGAAGATTCTCAAACGAGAAGTAAAAGAAGGACAAGACGACAAAGTAATTCCTAGTGGCTCGCGATTCGATTTATCGAACAGTTATGACGAGCAAGAAAAATCCAACGGCGATAGAATGATCAACAACGATGTTTTATAGATGAGAGAAGAACGTCGTAATGTTGATCTCGACGTCCGGGTTCGATGTGCTCCGATTATTATTTCACACAAAGCCGAATCACAATTCATTTCTTATCCATCTGCGATATCTCGTTATTAACTTATTAAATGGACAATCATTACCTAAATAAATTCTCGTAATTAAAAGAAAGTTTTCTGAAATATTTCTTTGAGTTTTGGCTCTATAAAACTATTAATCAAAATTCGCAAAAGTAGAAAAATAATTACAATAAATTTAAATTGAGTGCTTAAAAAATAAACATATTTTTCCATAAAAGCAAAAAAAAGACCAAGAAGATACTAAAAAGATAGAGTGAAAAAGTAATATTGGAAAGTTTCAAAACTCACAAAAGTTACGCCTTTAATAACATTATAGTCAACGAGCTACGTGCGAGTAAACTTTAAAGTCTCTTGCGAAACTGTTAATTCTCGAAAGGGTTATGCTTATAATTACGCCTTGCCGACATTATCCAAGGCATTCGCTCTTTCTACCCTTTCTGGAGAAGTCGCTGAGCCTTAACGAGGGATAATGTCAGCCGACGCTGGGCAGGCAGCTTCTGAACATTGGCAATTATACGGAGTCTATGCAAACCCATCATTTACCTGTACGCCATATTAACCCTTTCAAGACGATCATTTTCATGGTTTAATTATATAAATAGCGGTTTGTCTCCTTGAGCGATGGCTCTATAATTAATTACGATAAATTTTCACTGAGATTAATTTGCGCATATAATGAGATATTACAAATGTCACTGTATCGCGTACAAATCGCGAATATATAATTAATTTAATAATTTATAACTAATTAGCTGAAAATTAATAGCATGTATCATGATTACTTTATAATCAATTATTGATTAAATAAAATGATTAAAATGTGGCGTAATTTCCAAGAAGTGCTAAATATTTAGAGCACATTTTTTTTTTAATTCTTTATATAACGTCTTTAAAATCGCTCGTTCGATTAGTACCATATTATACCGACAAGAGTTGAATAGAACGATAAATGTGTACGAATCATAAAATGGATAAGGTATAAACTCGCGGTCGATGACCTACTTTAATAATCTCGCCACATTGTTTGTGGAACACGCAAAGTCGTAATTCGATCTTTCACCGTTCGAACAAGTAAGAGGTCTAAGATAATTATTAGATTTTCAAAGGCACCCTAGTTATATTAGTCCAGTCAAGTCGCGATAATTAATTTATGTCGGAGAAATAAATCTATGTCATGTTTCAAATATAATCTTTTAAGATTATATTTCACATAACTTGTAAAACTTATGAAAAACGATCTCTTTTATAATTTATCTTTAGATTTAATGAAAATTTTACATTTTTAAGTACATCCATATTTTTATAAGTAACAATTATAAAATAAATATTATTGATGTTTCTCACCACATTCTCGTCCAGGTTTTCAAAAACGCTTAGTCATTCGGGAAAGATTAAGAAACCTGAGGAAAGCGAAATGAATTGTCCGAAAAAAATTTGGCAACGACTATCGTATATTCTCTGAGCTTGGCAATTAATCAAGCTCGTAAGTCAAACAGCCTAATGAACTGTGTACGTGCGTGATTAAACTGCCAGACTGCCACTCCACTCTTCATTTGAATATTCGACCAAAAAACAAGATATTTCAGCTTTTTGCACGATTCCATTAATGCAGCCTAAACCATAGCAAAAAAACTGTGCCGCATACAGATATTCTTATAAATTATAGGCAAGAAAATACATTTATATCTGTCATCAAATCATTTAACACTCAACCATATGAAATTATTTCAGATATTTTAAAATAATCCTTTTCGTTTTATACTAGAACAATGTACCTATTTAAAAGCGATTCTCTTTTTTTCAATATTTTCCAAAATTACTTCCAAATATATATAAATTTGTTTTATTTAAGAAATATAAAGTTATTAATATATTTACTGCATTAAAAATTGTAATATTTCTCCTAATATATAATTGAAAAAGTATGTTGTGATAAATATATAAAATTTTCGTGTTGCCTCTACTCAAATATTGCTCGACACATTCAGATATATTTGAATCAATTAATTGTCCACAGTATCGATCTCGAGTACTCGCAAAACCCTGTTGTAACGGATGATTGGCCTGTCACTTCAAACTGATGCAAACGAATCGATCGATCCTTTCACCTACAAAGCTGATATCTATCAGCTTATCCTCTGAGAGGATTCGTCAAGAAGCATCTCGATCATATCGTACATACGATCGATAAGCTATTGCGTATGCATGTACACATATATATCCATTCTAATAGATGTAGGTTGGCGGTTATTAATTTCGGTCGAAACTCACCGCTTATTTGGAAGTATATACGTGCGAAGAAAAACGCAATAGCAAAATTTAGAGATAACAGATCTTTTTCACTCTCTAAAATTGAATCAGTGTATTATTCCTGAAAAACAGTAAACATTCGTTGATGATTACATCTGTGATAAGTATGGCATTGAAATCACTGATTCATTCTTAAAGAGCATGTTCGTCGACAAGTAAAACTAGATCCGTGCTTCGAGAAAATTTTCATTTTGCCAGTAACAGCGTTTATGTTATAATGTGTGAAAGTATTTATTATTTGAAATGCAAAAATTTTAATTTATGTTAAAAAATCGCGTTAGAATATTTCCTGACTGTAATAGCCTTACATTAGTTACAGGTATGCATTATAAACACTCGCAGTTTTATAAAAAAAAAAATTTTTTGAAGGAATCCCTGGAATCTTCTCTAAAAGCAATCCTCTACGAGGAGTAACTTCATATAAGAATTGACTCGAGAAATGTTTGAAGACTCACCCGATAAGAAGATGATCACCTGGGTCAGAGATCCCTGAAACAAAGAAAACAAAGAAATTAGAGAAGTTTTTGAAGCGCACACTGCTCGCTATATTACTCTTAATTCTTAAATGTGCAAGTTTCCTTGCCACTGATTTAAAACAAGTTACATGGCAAGTTTTACAACGTGAAGGAAGCGTCATGAAAAAAGAAATTTCGCGTGAGAGATAAATTATCTTTGACTATCCCCAAGGATATAATTGGTAGTGCTTATTTCCAAAGCACTTTAAATAAAAAAAAAATAGAGATTAAGCGGTACAAATCTTTGTACAAAGCTTATAATAAAATTATCAAAACGTAATATATATACTTTCTTAAAAATACGAACTGGAAATAGTTTATAAT
>Ga0157362_1000613_pt1 | contig 12662 bp, 13 predicted proteins | sample AttlaeALBM3_FD_111480 | JGI IMG/M metagenome (GOLD analysis project Ga0157362, IMG submission 111480) | Fungus gardens microbial communities from leaf cutter ant in Ribeirão Preto, State of São Paulo, Brazil - Atta laevigata ALBM3 | ecosystem: Host-associated > Fungi > Mycelium > Unclassified ... | reverse complement strand
ACGAAGTGCAGGCTCCGCCAGCGACGGCTCACGCGAGCCGCCGGTGGATCAACCCGATGCGCCGGCATCGACAGACCAGCTCGCCGCGCTGATTGGTCGCCCGGTGCTCGAACACCGCGATGCCTGCATCGGGCCGCGAGCCCGAGGGCCGCAGCGAGATGACCTCGGTCTCGACGCGCAGCGTATCGCCGGGAAAGACCGGTGCGGGAAAGGAAATGTCGCTCATGCCGAGCTGGGCGACGATCGTGCCGAGGGTCAGCTCGGGCACCGACAGCCCGACGACCAGCGCGAGGGTGAACATCGAGTTGACCAGCGGCCGCCCGAACTCCGTCCCGGCCGCGTACTCATGGTCCAGGTGCAAGGGCGCGGGGTTCATCGTCATCGTCGTGAACAGCACGTTGTCGGTCTCGGTGACCGTGCGCCGGGTGGCGTGCTGCACGATCGCCCCGACCTCGAGCTCCTCGAACCACTTGCCACTCACGGCGACGTCCCCGCCTTCACCGCGGCGGCCACGGCGTCCAGCGCGCCGGGGTCCTCCATCGTCGAGGTGTCCCCGGTCGGGGCGCCGTGCACGACGACGTCACGCAGCAATCGGCGCATGGTCTTGCCGGTGCGGGTCTTCGGCATCTGGGTGGTGACGTAGAGCGCGCCGAGCCGGGCGTAGCCGCCGATCTGGTCGACAACCGTCCGCTCGATCTCGACCCGCGCCGTGGCGGCGTCAGCATCCTGACGCAGCGTCACGAACGCGACCGGCATGGTGCCCTTGGTCTCGTCCGGCACCCCGACGACCGCCGCCTCGGCCACATCCGGGTGCGCCCCAACCACGGCTTCGATCTCCATGGTCGAGATCCGGTGCGCTGCGACGTTGATGACGTCGTCGACCCGACCGAGCACCCACAGGTGCCCGTCCGGGTCGAGCACCGCCTCGTCGTTGGTTGCGTAACGGCCCGGGAAGCGGCTGAAGTAGGCCGTGTGATAGCGGTCATGGTCGTCCCACACGGTGCGGCACAGGGTCGGGAACGGCTCGCACAACACGAGGTTCCCCTTCACGCCGGCCGGCAGCGGCGCTCCGTCGTCGTCGAGGATCTCGAAGGAGTGCCCCGGCACCGGCGTGCCCACCGAGCCGGCCTTCATGTCCTCCACGCCGTACACCGGGTACGTCCAGGTTGATCCGGTCTCGGTCTGCCCATAGGCGTTGATGATCGGACAGTCGAAGGTCCGCATCGTCCACTCGAAGGTTTCCGGATCCAGGGGTTCGCCCTGCATGGTGAACAGCTTCAGGCCCAGCGGGCGGACCTCGCCCCACTTGCGCAGCATCCGCGCGACGGTTGGTGCCGCAAGAACCTTGGTGACCCGGTGCCGTTCGCAGATCTCGTAGAAGCGCGCCGTGGTCGGGGTATCCAGCGCGCCCTCGTAACAGACCAGGGTCATCCCGCAGGCCAACCCGCCCACCACCGCCTGGATCGGGAAGGTCAGCCAGCCCACGTCGGCGGCGCACCAGTACACGTCGCCGGGCTCGTGGCCCACCTGCCAGTGGGCGTTGGCCCACGATCCGAGCAGGAACCCGCCGACGCTGTGCACGACGCCCTTGGGGCGGGACTCCGTGCCGGAGGTGAAAATCAGGAACGCGGGGCCGTTGGGATCCAACGGCACGCACGGCGTGCCGGCCGATCCGCCGGCGAGCACGTCGGCGTAGGCGTGCTCCCCGCCCTGCAGCGGCACCTGCTGCCCCGTGCGGTCGACCACCACGACCGCCGCCACGGTCGGCACCCGGACCCGTGCGGCCCGCAGCGTCTCCAGCAATGGCACCGGTTTCCCGCGCCGGTACGAGGAGTCCGCGCAGATCACCGCGACGGCGCGCGCGGCCTGAAGTCGCGCGGCGACGGCGTCGGGGCCGAACCCGGAGAACAGCACCGTGTAGATCGCACCGATCCGGTTGCACGCGTGGATGCTCGTGAACGCCTCGACCAAGTTGGGCATGTAGATGCCGACCACGTCACCCGCGCGCACCCCGAGCTGCAGCAGACCGGCCGCGAGCGCGGACACCTCGTCGCGCAATTCGGTGTAGGTGAGCGTGCGCGTGTCCCCGGGTTCGCCCTCCCACATGATCGCGGGCCGCGCTGCCGTCGTCGGGTTCTCCGCCCACCGGTCCACGCAGTTATCCGCAACGTTGATGCGCCCGCCGGGGAAGTACTGGAAGGAGTCGATGCCTCCGGTGCGTACCGTGTGCCACGGGGCCAGCCATCGTTGCCGGCGGGCGACCCACTCCCAGTACTCGTCCGAGGACAGCGCGCGGCTCTCGGCCAGTTGTGCCACCCGGTCGGGCAGTTGGGTACGCAACGGGACCAGCGGCGCGGCCAGCAGTTGGGCCAGCGGGTCGAGCGCGTCGGACATCGTCGTCCCTTTCCGATGTGGCGTCAGACCGGGCTGATTACGTGGTGTCTTCGGCCCGTTCGCCGGGTCCAGCCCTCGGCGTCGGCCAGCCGCCGGATCAACTCACCTCGCAGCGCCGCCGGCTCGACCACAGCGTCCACCACCAGGTCGCTGCCCATCCGCAGCAGGTTGATGTCGGCCTCCTGCTCGGTCGCGCGGGCGGCGATGAACGCGGCCCGCTCCACCGGGTCCTCGATCGCGGCGATCTTGTTCGCGTACACCGCCCGCACCGAGGCCTGCGGGGACATCGGGCCTATCTGCGCGGTGGGCAGAGCGAGGGTGGCCCGGGGCTGGAAGCCGGGCGCGCCCATGGCGTAATACCCGGCGGCGTAGGCCTTCCGGAGCACAACGCTGATCCTGGGGACCTCGGCCGAGTCCATGGCGACGATCATCTTCGCGCCGTGGCGGATGATGCCCGCCCGCTCGACCGCGACGCCGACCATGAACCCGGGCACGTCGTGCAGGAACACCAGCGGGATGTTGAACGCGTCGCACAACCAGATGAACCGCGCCGCCTTGTCCGCGGAGTCGACGAAGATCGCGCCACTGCGCACCTTCGGTTGGTTGGCGATCAGACCGATCACCCGGCCGTCCAGGCGGGCCAGGCCAACCACGATCTCCTCGGCCCACCGCGCCTTGATCTCGAAGAACGACCCCGCGTCGACCAGGCCCTCGATGACGTCGCGGACGTCGTAGGGCTCGTTCGGGTCCGCGGGCACGAAGAAGGAGTCGCGCTCGGGGGGCAGCGCCTCACAACGGGTCGGGGCGGAGCGGAAGTCATCGGGCAGATACGACAGCAGCAGCCGGGCGGCGGCCACGGCCTCCCAATCGCTGTTGAACACCTCGTCGCCGCACCCGGAGACCGTGGCGTGCATCATCGCGCCGCCCATCTCCTCCAGCGTGGTCACCTCACCGGTGGTCTGCTCGGCAACCCGGGGGCTGGCCAGGTACATCGAGGCGTTGCCCGCCACCATCCCGACCCAGTCGCAGAACGCGGGCATGTACGCGCCACCGGCCGCGGACGGCCCGTGCAGGCAGCAGATCAGCGGCACCCGACCGGAGAGCTGGATCTGTGCGTGGAAGATCGCCGACGCGCCTCGCCTGCCCGGGAAGAATCCCATCTGATCGGTGAGCCGCCCGCCGGCGGAGTCGACCAGGAACACCACCGGCAGCAGGTCCTGGTCGGCACGCTCCAACAGCCGCGCCTGCTTCTCGCAGGTCAGGGCGCCCCACGAACCGGCCTTGACCGAGAAGTCGTGCGCGATCACCGCGACCCGCCGACCCTCGACCCGACCGACCCCGGTGATCACCCCGTCGGCCGGCAACCCGTCTTCCAGGGCCCCGGCGAGCAGGCCGTCCTCGACGAAGGAGTCCGGGTCGAACAGGACCGCCAGCCGTTCCCGCACCGGCATCTTCGCCGGCCACCGGCTGCCGTCCCCACCGGCCAGGGCCGCGGCTGTTGCTGACGCTACGTCAGCTATCACGGGCGGAGGTCCCGGGTGAGGATCTCCAGCTGGATCTCGTCGGTCCCCCCGCCGATGCGCAGGATCCGGGCGTCGCGGTAGTGCCGGGCCACCCGGGTCTCCTCGAGGTAGCCCGCGCCGCCGAACAACTGGACCGCGTCGTCGACGATGCGGTTGGCCGCGATCGCCGCGAGGTATTTCGCCCGGGCGACGGAGTCAGCGGCATCGGGGTGCGCGGCGTCGAGGCGGGCCGCCGACTGATAGGTGATCAGCCGCGCCGCCTCCAGCTCGATGTCCATCACCGCCAGGCGGTGTCGGATCGTCTGAAGGTGCGTCAGCGGCGCCCCGAAGGCCTCCCGCTCGCCGACGTAGGCCCTGGCCAGATCGAGGCACTCGGCGGCGTGGCCGAGGCCCATCGCCGCCAGCGAGACGCGTTCGAGTTGGAAGCCCTCCATGATCTGCGCGAATCCGCGGCCGCGCTCGCCCAGCAGCGCGTCGCCGGGCACCCGTACCGCGTCGAGCACGACCTCGCGGGTGTCCGAGGAATGCCAACCCATCTTGGCCAGCGGTCGACCGAACGACAGCCCGGGGGTGTCCCGCTCGACGAGAAACAGCGTCACCCCGCCGTGGCCGGGTCCATCCGTGCGGGCCGCGACGATGAGCACGTCGGCCAGGGAGGCGTTGGTGATGAACATCTTGCGACCGTCGATGACCCACCCGTCGCCATCCGGGCGGGCGGTGGTCCGGATCTGCGCCACGTCGCTGCCGGCGCCGGGTTCGGTGATCGCGATGGCCGACACCGCCTCGCCGGCCGCGATCGCGGCACACCAGCGCGCCCGCTGCGCGGGGCTGCCGCGCCGGACCAGGTGCGTACCGGCCATGTACCCGGACACCAGCAGGGTCACGGCGATACCGCCGGAGGCCCGGGCCAGCTCCTCGGACAGCAGCGCGACGGCGATCGAGTCCCCGCCGGACCCGCCGAACTCCTCGGGGGTGACCAGCCCCAGCAGCCCGGCCGCTCCCGTCCTCTTCCACAGCTCGGCCGGGAACTCCCCCGTGGCCTCGGCCGCATCGACGAGTGGGCGGACCTCGTTGTCGACGAATGCACGGCACGTGGCGCGGAACACCTCGTGTTCTTTGGACAGCTCCCAGGACACCGCGCCCTCCTCGTGGGCTTGACTCGACCGACCGGTCGGTCGAAGCTTAGGCACAACGGGCCACCCGGGACAACCCGGGCCCAACTCGCAGGGGGGACGCGTGACGGCACCGGCGCCGAGCGCCGCCGACACCCGAAGGCTGGGGGTGCTCGCCACCGCCGCGGAGATCTTCAGCCGCCGCGGCTTCCGGGCCACCTCGATGAACGAGATCGCGGCGGCCACGGGCATGGCGAAGCCGACGCTGTACCACTACTTCCGGTCGAAGGAGGAGCTGCTGGTCCGGCTCTACTCCGACGTCCTCGACGAGAGCCTGGAATCCGGCCGGGCCATCGTGGCCGCGGCGGCGACGCCGCTGGAGGCGTTCCGGGAGCTGATCGCCGCGCGGGTGGCCTATACCTGCGAACGACAGGCGTTGCTCAAGGTCCTGTTCGAGGAGGAGCACGAGCTGCCGCCCGATCTCGCCGCCGAGGTGTTGGCCCGTCGCAACGCCTACGAGGACCTGGTCACCGAGGCCCTCGCCGGGCATCTGGAACGGAATCCCAAGGCGTTGTCCGGGATCACGTCGAAGGTCTACGTGAACATGTGCCTCGGCGCGGCGAACTGGGCGTACAAGTGGTACCGGCCGTCCGGACCGGCCACGCCGGCGGAGCTGGGCCGGCAGATCGCCGACACTCTCTGCGCGGCACTGCGCCCACCCAAGAGGTAGGCCGACTGCGGGGCACCTCGGCCCAACGGTCCTCATACTCATGCATCCCCCGAGCGCCTTCGGCGTCAGCTGTGGGAAACCGACAGTCCGGGGTCGCGGTGGAGCGCGGCGGGTGGCGTGCGCGGGATCCCTCGACACGGCGGGGCGCGGATGCGGACACCGACGAGGGCTGGTGCCATAATGGCACCATGAGGCGGATGAACCTGCGCGACGTCCCGGAGGACGTGTACTCGGCGTTGGCGGAGGCGGCGGCGGCCAATCGGCAGTCGCTGTCGGCGTTCGTTGTGGAGCGGCTGAGCGAGGTCGCCCGGGCCGCGCGGCTGGGTGGTTACCTGGCCGGTTACCGTCCGCCGCCGGGCAGCGGCGTGAGCCTGGAGGATGCGGCGGCGGCGGTGCGGGAGACCCGCCAGGCGTCGTGAGTCTGGCGGTTGTCGATGCCTCGGTGCTGACCGCGTTCTACGCCGCCGACGATCCGCGGCGGGAGGCGGTCGTGACTCGCTTGGGCGCGGGTGACGCATTGTTCGCCCCGGCCCATGTGGACGCCGAGGTCGTGTCGGCGCTGCGCGGCCTGGCGACGCGCAGTCCCGCGTTGCGGGGGGCGATACCTGCGGCGCTGGCGCACCTGGCCGGCTTCCCGATGCGGCGCATGCCGCTGGCCCCGCTGCTCGTGCGGATGTGGGAGCTGCAGGACAACCTCACGCCCTACGACGCTGCATACGTGGCGCTGGCCGAACAACTCAACGCGTCGTTGCTCACCTGCGACGGCAAACTGGCCGCCGCGCCGGGACTGCGGTGCCACGTAGAACTGATCATCTGACCCTGCGTGGCCAGGCGCCCGGCGTTGTCCCGTTTCCTTGCGTCGTGGAGAGCACCGTCTGACCGGTACGGGTTTACCGGGAGGCCCCGGAGGCCTCGCGCGAGCCGGCGCCCCGACGCGTTGGCCCTCGGTCGTCGCTTGACTGGAGGTGTGCGGCGCCAGCAGGATTTCACCGAGCGATCGCTCGGTCTGTAGCCGCCCGGAGGGTCCCATGTCAGTCAGCGAAGAGACCTCGATCCCCACGGCCGCCGGTGCCGACCGGGCGCGGATGAACCGCAGCGCTCAGCTGATCATGACCTGGAGCGGCTTCCTGATGCTGGGCATGATCGTGTTCGGGATGCTGCTGGGCCGATACCTGTTCCCGTGGACCTCGCCGCACGACAGCGCCGCGAAGGTCGCCCAGATTTATCAAATGCACGCCGACCGCATTCGGTGGAGCATTGTGTTCATCCTCTCCGGGTTCGGGTTGATCCAGGTCTGGGGGGCGTGCATGGCCGCGCAGATCCGGCGCAAGGAGGGCTTCTTCCCGGTTCTGACGTACGTTCAGGTCGCGTCGATGGCCGTCGGTGCGGCGCTGCTGATGGCGCAGAGCTGCCTGTGGGCCACCGCCGCGTTCCGTCCGGGGTCGACCTCGCCGGAGATCACCCGGGCGCTCAACGACGCCGGGTACATCACGCTGCTCGCCACGTGGATGCCGTTCGCGGCGTGGGCCTGGGCGTTGGGGTTGGCCATCCTGCTGGACCGCAGCGACCACCCGGTCTACCCGCGCTGGGCGGGCTGGTTGAGCATCTGGGCCGGTCTGCTCGACATCCCCGGCAACACCGTCTGGTTCTTCAAGAGCGGCGCGTTCGGCTGGCAGGGCGTGATCTGCCTGTACGTGCCGATCGGTGCGTTCGGGATCTGGGTCACCGTGTTCACCCTCCTGACCCTGCAGAACATCCGCGGCGGTCTGGTGCACCAACAGGGGCTGGAGCCCGCAGTTTGATCGACTGGGGCGCCGGGGAAAGGCTGCGACGTCCCGGCGCGCGTCGGTCGGGGTGGACCGGACCCGGGGAGGCCGGGGTCTGGGTCCTCGTGGCCGGCGACCTGTTCGTGTTCAGCGTGTTCTTCACCGTGTTCGTGCACGAGCGCGGCCGGGATCCCGCCGGCTACGGCGCCGCCCGGGATCACCTCAACCTCGGCATCGGGACCTTCGACACCCTGGCCCTGCTGATCGGCTCGATCCTCGTGGTGTTCGGCGTCGACGCGGTCCGGCGCGGGTTGGCCGGACCCGCCGGGAGGCTGTTCGCGGCCGCGATGAGCTACGGGCTGCTGTTCGCGGCTGCGAAGGTCACCGAGTGGGTGCTCCTGGCGAGGAACGGACACACGCCGCGGACGCAGGACTTCTACATGTACTACTTCGTTCTGACGGGCATTCACCTGGCGCACCTGACGGTCGCGACCGGGATGTTGGCGCTGGCCCGGCGCATCGCGGCCCGTCGGGTGATCGCGGCCCGGGACGTGCAGGTCATCGAGTCCATCGGGATCTTCTGGCACCTGGTCGACCTGCTGTGGATGGTGCTGTTCGCGTTGCTGTACCTGATGCGATGACGCGCACTCGGCCGGCGGTGTGGGCCTTCGTCCTGCTGGTCGTGGTGACCGCGGTCTCAGTGTGGCTCGGGCAGGGGGGCGGGGGGTCACGGCGGGCGGCGACCGTCGGGATCGTCGTCGCGGCGTTCGCGAAGGTGCTCGTGGTGGGCGAGTCGTTCATGGAGCTGCATTTGGCGCCGTTGTGGTTGCGGGTCGGGTTCGCGACGTGGGCGGTGGGGATGGCGACGACGTTGGTGGCGCTCTACTTGTCGTGAACGTCCATCAGGTGCAGCGCGAAACCCACGTAGCGCGCGGCGATCTGCTCGGGGGTCAGCGGGCCCTGCGGTCGGTACCACTGGGTCACCGAGACGCACATGGTGACCGCGGCGCGGGCGGCGTCGTGCGGGTTTCCGGTGCGGAACCGACCGGCCGTCACCCCGGCGTCGACCTCGACGTCGATCATCCGTTGTTGGGCCGCGCGACGCGACGCGATCCGGCGGCGGGCGGGCGGGTCGAGGCTGCGCATCTCGCTGGCGCCGATGAAGGCCGGCGCCTGCCGGTAGGTGTGGTACAGCACGAGGCACTCGATGATGCGGGCGAACCGCTCGACCGGGTCGGCGCCCTCGTCGCGGGCGGCGGCGCTGCGGCCCAGCAGGTCCTCCATGGTGCGGTCGAGGATCGCGGCCAGCATGTGCTGCTTGCTCGGGTAGTGGTGATAGATCCCGGGGACCGACAGCCCGCAGCGCTTGGCGATGTCCCGCACGGTGGCGCCGTGGTACCCGACCGCGACGAAGGCCTCCAGGGCCGCGGTCAGCACCGGGTCCCAGGCCAGCGGCGCGAACGAGCGCCAGGTGCTGCCCGAGGAGGTGGGCGGCGCGGCGGGTTCGCCGTGCCCGTCGAGCAGGTCGCCCAGGCTGAGGTCGAGCACGCGCAGGATCTCGTGCAGCCGCGGTGCGGACAGCGTGGTGCGGCCGGTCTCGATCTGGCTCAGGCTCGCCGGGCTGATACCGAGGTCGGTCGCCAGCTGGCGCAGCGAGATGCGGCGACCCAGCCGGGCGCCGCGGATCAGCGGCCCGAAGGCGGGCGTCGAGCTCATGCCGGATCTCCTCGGTTTCGTTTGGCAAAACCTAACACCAGCCGGGTGTTTGACGGGCCGTTGACACCTATGACAGCGCAGGAGTAGACATGGAGTACCGACCGATCGATCGATCGGTGATCCCTGCGCGAGGAGAGCCTGATGAGCGACGCCCCGGCCGTCGGAACCCTGCTCGGTACCAACACGCCGATGAACTGGGGGAAGTGGGGTCCCGACGACGAGCTCGGCTCGCTGAACTACCTGGGCCCGCCCGAGCTCATGCGCGGCCTGGCCGAGGTCAAGGCCGGCCAGGTGCACACCCTGCAGGTGCGGATGGGCGACCCGTACGGGGACCCGGTGTGGCCCGGGCGTGAGGGAATGCGCCGCGACGTGGTATTCGACGAGAGCAGCTGGGATGGGGAGGGCGCCCCGGCGTTCCCGGGCGGGCTGCACTACGCCGACGACAAGGCCGAGCTGTTCCTGCAGGGCTCCACGCAGTACGACGCGCTCGGGCACGTTTGGTACGACGGCCGGATCTGGAACGGGTACGACGCGCGCACCACCGTCGGCACGCTGGCGAAGGCCTCGGTGCTGCCGATCGCGGAGAAGGGCGTCGTCGGTCGCGGCGTGCTCATTGACATCGCTCGGGCCCGCGGCAAGGAGTGGCTGGACAAGGGCGAGACCTTCGACCACAACGACCTCGAGGCCGTGGCCAAGGCGCAGGGCGTCACCATCGAGAAGCGCGACATCCTGCTGATCCGCACCGGGTTCATGAAGTGCTGGTACTCGATCCCCCACGAGGAGTTCTACGACGGCTTCAACGAGCCCGGCCTCACTTACTCCGAGCCACTGGTGCGCTGGTTCCAGGACATGGAGATCCCGAACCTGGTCACCGACACGATCGCCAACGAGGTCACCTACGACCCGGACTCCGGCGTCGTGCTGCCGCTGCACTGCGCGCTGATGCGCAATCTCGGCGTCGCGATGACCGAAATCTGCTGGTTGGAGGACCTGGCCGAGGCCTGCGCGGCCGATGGACGCTACGCGTTCCTGTACGCGGCCGCGCCGCTGAAGGTCGTCGGCGGCTCCGGCGCGCCGGTGAACCCGATCGTGATCCGCTGAGATGAGCGGCTATGCAGACCGGCCGTGGCTGGCGAGCTACCCGCCCGGCCGATCCGGTGATTTCACCCTGGAGTACCCCAGCCTGTCGGCCGCGTTCGCCGCGTCGGTGGCCGCACGCCCCGAGGTGCCCGCAATTGCCTATTTCGAGGCGGTGCTGACGTACCGTCAGCTCGACGAGCAGTCCGACGCCCTGGCCTGCGCGCTGCTCGACGGCGGCCTGCAACCCGGTGACCGGGTGGCGCTGTACCTGCAGAACGTGCCCGGATATGTCGTCGCGATGCTCGCCACGTGGAAGGCGGGCGGCATCGCGGTCGCGGTGAACCCGATGAACAAGGCCCGCGAGCTCACCCAGCTGTTTGCCGACTCCGCCGCTGCGGTGCTGGTGACGCTGGAGGACCTGTACACCGCCCACGCCGCCGAGGTCGTCCCGGGCTCGGCGATCACCCGGGTGATCACCACCAGCGGCCTGGAGTACCAGACCCGCAATGACGCCCGGGTGCTCGGCGGGATCACCCGCGCCCGCCCCGAGGGCACCGAGGACCTGACCGAGCTGCTCGCCGCGTTCGCGGGCAAGGTGCCCCCGCCGGTGCAGCCAGGGGCCGACGAAGTCGCGTTCCTGACCTATACCTCCGGCACCACCGGGGTGCCCAAGGGCGCGACCAACACGCACGGCAACATCTCCGCGGGCGGCCAGTGGTACCGGGACTGGAACGGCCTGCGCCCGGACGACTCCGTGCTCGCGATCGCCCCGCTGTTCCACGTCACCGGCCTGTCCGGGCACATGGCCGCGGCGATGATCACCGGCATTCCGATGGTCCTGACCTACCGCTTCGAGCCCGGCGTGGTGCTGGACGCCATTCGGGAGCACCGCCCCACGTTCACCGTCGCCGCGGTCACCGCCTACGTCGCGTTGACCAACGCCCCCGGCGTGCGCCCGGACGACCTGGGCTCGTTCAGCAAGCTGCTCACCGGCGGTGCCCCGGTCGCCCCGGCGATCGTTGACACGCTGGAGAAGCAGTTCGGCGCCTACATCCACAACGTCTACGGGATGACCGAGACCACCTCGCCCACCCATGCCACCCCGATGGGCGTGCGCGCCCCGGTGGACCCGCGCTCCGGGGCACTGTCGGTGGGTCTGCCGGTGCCCGGACTGGCCATGGCCGTGATCGGTGAGGACGACGCCGAGCTGCCGCCGGGGGAGATCGGCGAGCTGGTCGTGTCCGGACCCACCGTTGTCCCCGGCTACTGGAACAAGCCCACCGAGACCGCGAACTCGTTCCGCAAGGGCATGCTGCGTACCGGCGACGTGGGGTTCATGGACGACGCGGGCTGGTTCTACATCGTCGACCGCAAGAAGGACATGATCAGCGCCGCGGGCTACAAGGTCTGGCCCCGCGACGTCGAGGACGTCCTGTACCAGCACCCTGCCGTGCGGCAGGCGGCGGTCGTGGGCGTGCCGGACGAGTACCGCGGCGAGACCGTCAAGGCCTACGTGAGCCTCAAGCCCGATCAGTCCGTCAGCCCCGATGAACTGGTGACCCACTGCCGGGACCGGCTGGCCGTCTACAAGGTGCCGCGCGAGGTGGAGATCCTCGACGAGCTGCCTGCCACCGTCACCGGGAAACTGCTGCGCCGCGAACTGCGCGAACGATCCGGAGGACAACGATGAAGGCAGCCCTGCTCAGCGAATACCACGGCGAGATCGTGGTCGACGCGGTGCCGGACCCGGTGATCACCGATCCGCTGGACGTGATCGTCAAGGTCGGCGCGGCGGGGTTCTGCCGCACCGACATCCACATGTGGGAAGGGCAGTTCCACGACCTGCACAAGAGCGTCGGCATCGAGCTGCCGTTCGTGTGCGGGCACGAGACCGCGGGCTGGATCGCCGAGGTTGGCGCCGGCGTCACACATCTGACGGTGGGTCAGACGGTGCTGCTGCACCCGCTGGCCACCTGCGGGCACTGCCGGGCCTGCCGGGCCGGCGACGACATGCACTGCACCGCGGGGGTCTTCCCCGGAGTGCTGGCCCCCGGCGGTTTCGCCGAATACGTGAAGACCAATGCCCGCGCGCTCGCCCCGATCCCGGACGGGCTCAACCCGGTCGACGTCGCACCGCTTGCCGATGCCGGTCTGACGGCGTATCACGCGGTGCGCAAGGCGCTCCCGCTCGCGGGTCCCGGCACCAGCACCGTGGTCCTCGGCGCGGGCGGGCTCGGGCACATCGGAATCCAGGCCCTGCGGGCGCTCTCGCAGACCGAGATTATCGTCGTCGACCGCTCGCCCGAGGCGCTGGCGAACGCACCTGGGGCGCCGACCAGGT
>Ga0157362_1000612_pt1 | contig 12669 bp, 10 predicted proteins | sample AttlaeALBM3_FD_111480 | JGI IMG/M metagenome (GOLD analysis project Ga0157362, IMG submission 111480) | Fungus gardens microbial communities from leaf cutter ant in Ribeirão Preto, State of São Paulo, Brazil - Atta laevigata ALBM3 | ecosystem: Host-associated > Fungi > Mycelium > Unclassified ... | reverse complement strand
ACTTTCTTTTTATATTGCTCTGCCTTTAATAATATTTTACGCACATTATATAACAGATTATTTTGTACAAATGTTGTATAAAATTGTATGCGTCCAATATTATTTAGAACAAAACTAACTGTTGTAAGTTCAACAATAAGCCTCACAGGTATTAATAGATCTTTGGAAGATGAAGTAACATCCAGTATTTAAACTTTTATTGATATCAATTTTCTTTAAGGATTTACAATAATAAAACCTGTTACAATCAGAATATGGTTAGTTGTCAAATCTGTTATGCTGATTCTACAATGAGTTGGTAGTTGGAAGTCTTAGTCGATAAAATTGACTAATAGCCAACTTGTAAGACTAACGGTGATTGATCAAATTCATTGATTAAGATTAATAGGTCTTCTACAATGAAATCAATGAGTCATAAGTCATAAATCAGAAACTTGATTGCGATTGATTCATTTCTATCTTATGACTTATAATTTATGATCTATTGCTTATTGTAGAAAGCCCATAAGACTACTGACTCATTGTAGAATCAGCATTATATTAACTTGAATTTTCACGATGAAAAATTTTATCATTGTCTAAAGTCGATACAGCAACATATAATTACCCAGTACGATAATGAAATGTTTAATAGGCATCGGTAATCGTGAAAGGAATGACTTATATTCCTTTCTTTTTATAATCATATATCGCCAACGTTCCTCTTTACAATCATTCCACCGCTTTTTTTCACCGGTGAATTGTTTTAGCTCGAAGTTAGGGTTAAACGTGAGCGGTGAGGGTGAGGTAGAATTGACACACATGTCACACGGAAGCCGTTCAGGAACACTCACCACCCAAAGGCACACGATACCCCCATTATTTCTCCACTGAAGTCACCGAAACATACAATGTGTGATATTTCCAAACGCAGTCTACCTATATGATCAGTGGGTGCGTTCAGTACTATGAGCAGAGCATGGAGGACATGGTAGAGAGAAACTTGAGAGAAGCTAGGTCTGTTTTGTGTGTGTGATTGAAACATTTGTATACTTATACACAACAATTGTATACTTTTGGAACTTAAAATAAAATAGGTATATGTTTGATATTTGTCGAAAGTGAGAATGAAATTTCTAGTGCAGTCTAATATTAGAAACAGAAAACAGATCATATATCGACCTTCCTGTAAGATGAAACACAGTGCAGAAAAAGTGCGGAATAGAGAATGCGTCATTAGTCGAGTTCAAGAAGACAAAGCGACTAGGCATGCTTACTGAGCGATTGGTTGGAACTATAAGTAACAATCAATTATGTTCATTTGCTTGGCAAGCACACTAGTTGTTTTGTCAACTTGTGAACGCGTTCATTGAACCAACCAATTAACGCTATTCGGAATAATTCTCTATTTCGCAATCGTTTTCCACAGTGTATGATTTCATCTTAAGGATGAAATCATACAGTCCGGAATATTATAGAACTTCAGAATACAGAATGCGTCATTGAAGCAACCAATCAGCGCTATTTCGTATTTTTCCATCACGCAAATTTTGTGTGCTATATTCGTGATGCGTTAAAGATGTATCCAGCATGAATATAAATTTAAAAACTACTAACTTCATGTTAATAATTTGCTTATTAAAATGAAATATAATTTTTCAAATTGTAAAAATAATTATCACTGTTGTAGTATTTTACAATATTTACAATCTTATAACAATTTTTCGAACTGCTTTAACGCATTTTTCCGCATTATGTGAACACAAAACTGATGGAAAAGTGCGGAAAAGGACACATTGAAATCGCACACAATGCATTGTTTTTTTTATCTTGGTGTTTATATTTACGTACTCAGATTTTATCATTTTGCTTCATTTGTCTCGATTCATCTCGACATTATGCAATTTCATATCAATCAGCATCAAATTATTTTAATCACTCAAAATATGATGATTTATTACAAGAACAATGATGCACTAATTATTCCGCAACATCAAGGGAAAAATAGAATCCTATTTCGCACTGCGTAATTTTCCTAAAGATAAAATTATACGGCGGAATAGGATTGCGAAATAGAAAATGCGTTATTGAAACAATTAATCAGCATTATTCTGCACTTTTCCTGCAGCTTATTAAAATGAAATAATTTATGAAATTGTAAAAACAATTATCACCGATCGAATTTGTGGATTCATAAATAAGAACCAATCCCTCGGTTGAGCAAGCTGCATTCCGAAACTCATCAAAAGAAAAGTGTTACAATCTTTTTCTGTGACCGGCTGTACATAACTGTCAATCATATCACTCATCAGTACATACATTTTCAATTTAGAAAAATTTTCAATCTGGGATCCTATTCTTGAACGTCATTCAATTGCGTATATCCAAGTAACAAGTTGCGAATGCTTGCAATGAAAAATTCTTAGGTCTCTATTCTTGAAATAATTGCGTATACGCAAATATCAAATTGCAAATAATAAAAATAACAGAAAATCTCTAGAGCAGTATTCTTGATACTTGTAAGTACTGTCATATATGCAATTTATTATCATTCATAATGCAACGAATGGGTTACCTCATATTTTTCTCTTGAAACATATATGTTAATTATCTTATATAATTAATTACTTATATAATTAATTACCTTATATTCAACGTGGCCCAGTTTCAGCTTTTGAGCTGACTATATTTTGGAAGAAGAAGAAAAAGAGAGATTGCGTCGGAGAGACGAAGTGAGTAATGTTAATGTATGTGCACATCTTAATAAATAAATAAATACATATATATATATATATATATATATATATATATATATACTGAAATAAGATTTTAAAAAAATATTAATTTATAAATATGTAATGATTGATATGTTTCACGCTGTTTCATATGTATTCACACCATAAATAGAAGAGAAGGCAAAGAATAAAAGATTAAAATGTAGAAATAGCAGAACAATGACGGAGAATTTTTCATATCAGGGATGATCCCTTTGAATTACCTAATGAACAATTTATTACATTGTTTAAGTAAAGCCTCAGCAAGATATCTTATTGATCTTGTTAAACCACATTTAACTCCTCAAACAAGAATATCCTCAATTGATCCTACGACTAAAGTAATTATTCCAAAATTCATAGCATGCTAAACAATAAATAACTATTTTTCTGTAGATTAAAGAAATAATAAACAACTATTTTTCTATATAGGTTATTACGACATTGTGATTTTTTGCAAATGGTTCTTATCAGATGGCTATCAGAAAAAATATTTATATGGCTGTCAGTCAACATTTTCCCATTGTATTCATGAAGTAATAGATATAATAACGAGACAAAAAATCATGAAGCATTGGATTAAATTTCCTTCTATTCTTGCAGAACGAATGAATTGTGTATTATCCTTCGCATAATAAAAGGAACAGAGAATAAGAATTTCAACCTATCAGAAACTATGTATTCCACAATACATGATTTCTGATAGATTGAAATTTTCTCTCTTTCGCTGTTCTCTGTTCCCTGTTCCTTTTATTGTGCGGCCCCTAAGAATACAAATTTTCTGTAATATATAAAATATATAAAAATAAACATGAAATGTGTATATAGATATGTATATAATTATTTTATAAACTTTTATATAAGGTTTTCGAGCCAATCAATAATGCAAATTTAATAAAAAAAAATTATAAAAAGATATATATATATATAAAAAAAAAAATAAAAAGTAAAATATAAATATATACCACATGGTAATTAAAAAAGAAAATTATATATATTTTTAAGATTATGGAAACATACATTTTTTTTTAGTTGTATTACTAGACAGAAGAAAACTAGTTAAATGTGATTCAATTAATTACCTTCTCAATATAACTTTTGCCGGTATAAATTACTATTCCGCTGTCGGCTGTATGCTTTTGGATCTAATGTTTGTAGAACATATTTTACAACGTTGCCAAGCGTATTTCCGCACATTAGAGAAACATAAACGTTTCCCATAGCGAAGTGCTACAAAACAGTGCTACAAATTCAAGAATATAATATCAATAGCATATACGTTTTTTTGTCGATCGCAACGTGTGTATACGCAAAACGTACGTTGCGTACAGATTTAAGAATAGAGCCTCTGCGTGACTACATACGTTTTCTGACACTATCGATAAAATCGTGTTGTTAAAAATAAATATATATAGTTCGTCTCTGTACTAAATCTTCAGAATAGGAGGGTGCCGACCATAGTGAAAAAAATATAAGAAATAAATATTGCGCATAATGGCAATACTGGAAATAACTAATCAAATGTTCCCCAATATGCACTTTCCTGCTATATACTATAATAGCGCTGATAATATTGAAACAGCCAATCAAATGTTACCCAAATTCTCTCTCCTACTGCGCATCCACGGGATACTTCACTTTATCACCATATAACTACATACAATAGCGACAATAGCTTCTTTAATGTCAGTAGACCGATCACGTAACTGTCAGTCATGTTGAAGGTTTTTGAATTTGAACGGCATCAAGAGACGTTGTAATAAGGCATAATAATATAAGTATCCGTCATTTTTAGTTCTTTTCTCACTCTCTTGCTTCTTTCTTCAATTCCTTACTCTTTTTCTCCACTCCGCCGCTAAACTTAGAAGATTGAAGAGAACAAAGAGTAGAAGAGACTAACAATAGTGGATGCGAATATAATATCTATATTATAGTGCTCTAGTTGTAGTATTTCGCATGTACAGTATTCTTAAAATTCGGATAAATTTTATATTATGATTTTACAATAGATATACTATTGTATATATTAATATAGGTTTATTTTTGTTTCTAATTTCAATATATTGGAACCAAATGAAATCATAAAACAGTATATGAAACATGATATTTGTAAGTCAAAAATTTATTGATAATTTCAGATAGCATGTTTAAAATTGGGATATAAAATGTCTTTAAGTTCTCTTTAAGATAACCATAACATAAATCTTTAAGACGTTTTATGCCCAATTTTGGACATGTATTTGTGCTGCTTAGGATATAGAGTTAGAGAAAACGATAAAAACGAAAAATTGTATTACTTAATTATTGTAATACGAAGGTGGTTCGATAAATTTGTAAATCTTTATGAGACGCCACAATCCATTTGATGATATGATACCTGGAAAGTATCACTCTTCAAATCCTTCCAGATCAAATTTCAGTTAGAATTAATGCATTATTCACGTATAGTAATCATTTAAAACGAATGAATAATTGTCGCATACATAAAAGAAAAAAAAAAACGATTTTCATGCAAAATTACAGAATTAAGCTTCAATGATTTCTTGTTCTATTCTAAATTCGGAGAATAGAGTAGATAAGAATCAATTCGATACCAAAAATACAAGAGATTCCACCTATTTTATTCAGTTTAATATATAATTATACACAATATTCAATATGTAATTATACACAATATTCACTCAGCTCTCAATCGTCGCCACAGTTTTAATGCTAAGCCTATAAAGAATAGAGACCGAACTTTAGGCGATCTCATCATCCGGATCATAGTCCGATCTTATTTCAAGATTGTCTTAAGTAATGTCTTAAGACGTTAATACGGCTCTCTGATTGGTTCGTAATTTCTTGAGACTGTACTTAAGACGGTCTTGAATATAAGATCTGATTATAAATATCGGCTTTTAAAAAATATCCTCAAGATCATTTTCTGAATTGGTGGCATTCGATAGGCGACGAATCGCAAATTCCTCTCACATACACACATAATCTAAGAATAGAGATGTTATTTTTTGACATCATGCTCTGACAGTAACAGGAAGACGTAAATTATTATTAAAATTGTAAGAAAAATGGAGCATTCAATTGATATGACTTAGAATTCCTAGAAAATCAGAGTCTGGCCATGCCCTAAAAATGGCGTGCGTGTCCGAAATGTGTCTTCTTCTTCTTCTTTGTTTATGGCTTCTACTTCCTATTTAATGTGGAAGTCAAATGGCCAGAGCAAGAGACAATGATATGAACAGTATATAACGGAGCATAAAAATAAATAAGAGCGAAAACTGGTGAGCAAAGGAGGCAAATGAAGCGCCTCCAAAGAAACTTGGGTCATAGCGATAGCTATGACGAGTGAGCGCAGTTATTTGGAAAAGCGGCTTGAGGCCGTTGAGAATCGAAGGAAGGGAGGGAGGGATAATAAGGGTATCCCTGCGCTTGCATGTCAGCTGCGCGGAAGCATAGACCATAGACGAAAGTTAGAATTGCAAGTTGGATGCTTTGCTGAAACTGTATAAGAGGCGACAGAATCTGGGCAAAGGGTTTTGCAAGGATAACGAGATCGTTCAGGTTGAGATTGATGATTTTCAACAAAGCAGAGCACACATATTTAGCGTGGCCATAAACCGGGCAGTAATACATGATCCGCATCTTGCACAATCGCATGTAAGATCATCAAAGTTTTTCCTAAAAAGACTATGTTTTAAATTATAGTGATTAACTCTAAGACGCGTAATTGTGACTATGTTCTCTCTGCGAAGCGGGAGTCAATAATACCATGGTCTTAGTTTTTTTATGCTGAAAATAATGAGCTCTCTTAGTATTCGAGGATTCAATAAGTACTCGATCGATTTTATTGTCAAACTTTTCCTTCAGCGAGGAAAAATAGTCAGAATAGACTTTGAAGAAGCATCCCGAGTCGCTCGAGATGATTTGTCTCGCATATGTGTCCGCCTTTCATTGCCTGTGACGTCCATGTGGGAGAAAACTCAAACGAACTCAATATCTATATTGAGTGCGGCTGCTTCGTCAAGAACCGATTTGATGCGAGAAATAATATAGTTACCGTTATTATTGAAGCTACTATTGAAGAGTATATTGAGAACACTTTGGGAATCTGTGACAATATATACAGATTTTATTGAGACCAATGGCAGATAGAATAGCATTATAAATTGCCCAGGTCTCCGCGGAGAAAACCGAAGTATCGGCAGGGAGTCTGTGCAGGAGAGGGAGTTGCGGTGAGTAAACTGCTGAACCGATATAATGGTTATTATCGATTTTGGAATCATCGGTCTAGAATACAGTAGAACCTTCAGTAATCCGAGTGAGTTGTTCGTCATACATGGATCGTATGCCGATCAAGAGATTTCATTTTGAGAGCCAGTAAAAAGGCAGGAAAAGTCTGGAGAAGTATAGGTATGTAATGAGTGAAAGAAAAGGTATGACGGTATGCAGGAAGAAAATAGGATTGATCGATCCGCGTGCAAGAATTAGTCATCTCTCTGAAGAGAATAGAAGCAGGGAAGTGTGTTGACAAATGAGAGAAGCAGCCGACATCGTTGGAAACGTCTATCTAAATAAGGATTTGGCTGTAAGATGATCAATGACAGAAAGAGTTTTGATAAAGAATTTAGCGGCAAGGAATTGGAAGTGAAACTGGAGAAGGCAATGGAGGCTCTAAGCATACAACGATAGACTCCAAGGAGAAGCTGGAGAAGAAGGAGAAGCCTACCATCATGTATTCTAATTGCAGACAAAACTTGTAGTATTTTTTTGGCTTTGATAGCCGTATTCTCGAGGTCAGGGTCAATGAGACCAAAGTAATACCGAGGAAGCAATGGATTGGGACGAGGGAGAGCGTATGAGTACCCGACACTATATGCCACTCGGGCGGGGAGGGAGGGGGGAGGAGGAACACGATGTTTGGAGAATACCATCATACCATTGCGTTTTAGACGGTCAAGCCCTCGGTCTTGTAAGTGTTCGGTGATACGATTCAGCAAGCTCTCGATCGATTGGACAGCAGAGCGTGTATCCGGAGATGTGATCCGGAATAGATTACAAGATCATCAGCGAATTGGAAAATTGATTTGAGAATTGATTGAGAATCTGGTCTTCCACGAAAATAAATACTAAAAAGTGTGAAGCCGACCCTTGCGAGAAGTTCTCGGCGTTGTGAGAGCCTCGTGAATGACAAATTGTCTATAAGAAATGAGATTTTCTAAATTTAACAGTTTTAAGGGGAAATTGAAGTTCCAGTAAATCATTCACTAGGCTGGAGCAAAATATTATCAAATGCAGATTTGATATCAACAAAAACTGCAACAACTGACGAACTCAAGGCAAGGCCTTCATAAATTGCTGTTAAGATAGTGAGGTTATCCTGACACGACCGAAACTTTTTGAAACTGAACTGAGAATGGGGTGATGGGAAGATTCTGTTATCCAGGCGGTTAAGGATTAATTTTTCAAGAATTTTAAGAAAGCAGGAGGTGAGGAAGATGGGACACATACCTCCTCCATGAGGTTTATTAATAAGATGGATTAGCGAGTGTGTTGAAGGGGAAGGAGAAAGTAACAGAAGAGGTTGTTAATTATATACAAGAGACACTGAAGGAACTCAGACGGAAGCACTTTCAGAATTTTGTAATCTATACGATCCAATCCAGAATTGGAGGAGGATTTAATAAGGCGAGCACAACTCAAAGTTCACTAAGTTCGAAAGGAGAATCCAGCCAAGAATAAGGATTTAGTCTCAAAGTATCAGTCGAAAGGTTGAAAGGCGAGGGCGAGCAAGAGGAAGGACAGATTTTGTCAATGACTCCGAGAATGGTGGCTGAGTTATCACAGAATCTATTGTTGTGATTTTTAATATCTACTAGATAACTTACGGTTGAATCGTTTGAGTATATGCCAGACATCCACTGTCGAGGTCCTGCCATCCAGTGATTGGCAGAACTCGCGCTAGACCTATTGTTTAGCTCTTCTGAAGATCTTGCGATATTCATGCACCTCGTTCTTGTAAAGTTCATAATTTTCCAAGGTCGGGACCAAATGATACTCCTTACAAAACTCGAACGACGACGAACTGTCCGAGTGCACTCGGAAATCCATCAAGGGGCAGAAGGCGGGGAACGCTTAGAGGGTTGTGATGTTACGAGTGTTGTTAGTGGCTGAGACATGAAAGTGTGAGGTGGATGAAGAGTGTTGCAAGAAAATATTAAGTACATCCGAATAAAATTGGTTATATTGAGAAATGGGATCGTTGACAGGAAGACTAAGACAGGGAGACAGGAAGAAAACAATGTGAGAAGAAGCTTTTGAGATCTCACTATATGCCTGATTCCATTGATCTTTGGTAAACCTAACTTTATTAGAGAAATAAGATGCGATTTGATATGATAATTGACAATTTGTACGAGAACAGTACCGGAACAGTGATCGCTACTATTCTCGAGTACAACACATTCGCATAATGACGCGAGGGAGGCCGAGGCGATCGCCAAGACAATGAGGGAAGGAGCTCTGATAGAATGAGAATAAAAAGTAGGCTAGGATTAAATAAAACGCAATTATATCGATCGACCGCCTTGCTAATGATGTGACTCGCCCTGTTTGGTCGAGGGGCGTCTCATAAGGGATAATGTGTGTTAAGGTCATCCATTAAGAGAGTTAAATCTTGGCCTGTCATGAGAGCAATAAGATTGTTGAGACTTGCTTGAGAGGTTAAGGAATTCGGGAATTCATGACGATATGTGCTTATAATGTTAAGAGTGCTAGAGTTTAATCGTAGTATATGCCAACAGCTTCGATAGGATTGAATTTACTTGAGAATATATAATAGAATTTTTAATTAATATGACTATATCACGAATCGCGGGAGAGGTACTGTTAGCACGTATACAATCAAGTCCCATACGGGGCTTCACGGGTAGGATAGAGACACGTTTCACAAAGAATATGCTTTCATATGCTTTCATATGATTTCATATGCTATTTTCTCAATATCACCTTTATTGCTTAGGGCACCGCTTAGGACAATTCCAATCGATACGAAATCCTCTAAAGGCGGTATTGTTAATTAAGGCTGTGTTCGTTATTATGATTAGAGTTGATAGGAAGATCCCGAAGAGCCTCACGGAGGGTGTGTGTGCTCGCTTGAATCTGTATGTCTCTTAACGATGGGAAAATTATGCTCGAAAAGTGGTTAAGGAGAGAGGTGGTTAACGCGTTAGTAAAATGGTCTCATCCGACTGGATCAATTAGGCAGGATTGAAAGAAAGAGATAGAGGGAGGAAATGAATTTAGGTGAGGACGGCGGCGGAGTAAGAGAAGGATAGGAATAGAATAAGGAGAAGAGGGAAGTAATAGGAAGAAGTAAGAGAGATCTGGGAGACGAATCAGGAGGTGTGTATTAGCCGAGATGGAAATAGTTCTACCATTAGGGACAAAGAGAAAAGAGTTGTATATGTTTCGAATTTCATCCCAAGAGTGGAAGGGGGTCGAAGCCCGATCTATGACGGATCGCTGGCGAGATAGATTGCTGCCTGCTTTAGAATTATTATTGAAGGAATTGGCCGCGGAAGTCCGAGCGGCTGCCGCATAGGAATTATGAGAAGGAAGAGGAGAAGAATCATCATCCGGTACACGATTAAGGGTACTATATAGGAATTATCAAAAAAGAACAAATATAAATGGATTTCCGCTCTGGAATCAATTGTATGCGCCCGGAGGAAAGAGCGATGAGGGAGGAAAGGAAAAACACTGGGAGATGATGCGTTTGGGAAGAAATGTGTACAGTCCGAGGGCCCGGCATAGCCCAACTTGATGCGAGCGTCCGAATAAGAAATATTCTCGATTGCGACTATAGTATAGATTTGTTTTTGCTTAATATATTGGGGACAAGAGGAGAGGAGGGAAAATGTTCCTGATGACAATTACAGCAAGCCGGTGGTAAATTAGCACGGGGACAGTCCCTTGGGGATTCATGCCTTGTGTTCCTGCAACGAGAGTGTAGAGCGCTCTTACAATCCGCACTAATGTGTCCAAATCTAAGAGGGCAAAGCAAAGAACTCGCGATATCTAGGGGAGGAGAAAACGAACATGCAAAAATGAAACCGAGTGAAGTAAATTTTGACCGGCGAATTTAATCAGGATGGTGCGCGAAGACACGAGCCTGGTTTCATCCCTTTCTTTAGTTCTTCGATTAAGCTACTTAGAGAGACAATTTTATATGGAGATTCAAAGTTTTCTAAAATCTCTTCGTCGGAAATATGCGAACATTCTTGATTAAGCCCGTTCTCATAACTCGAAACATGGGAATGTATGCAGCAAGTTGTTTTCTTTTAGGATAGGATGGCTGATAATGGCTGATAATTAGCAGTTTTTATATTATTAAAGGACCGCAACGGTGCGCCGCCCATGATTTTTGATCTCTAGGATCTTATGCTTAAAAGCCCTATGTAGGACACTAACATTTAATGCGTTGATTCTTTCTCCCAGGATCTCCGAAGTGCGACAAAAATGGACAACATAGGAGACCATCATTATGTTGATACTTAATCGAAGAGTTGCTCGACATATCAAAGGGAATCGCTATAAAATTAGTGATCGTCCGTCCGAGAGAGCAGCTTTAGCGAGTCGACGACTGAATTCCAGGGAACTGCAGGCCTTGTTGCATCACTTCTTTGACTGGCATTTGAGAGCATCAGAGAGGGCTTACATTTTATTAGTGGAAGCATCAGGAGCTTCCTTATCAGCCCGTCTTTTAAGAGATTTCGAAAAACCATTATTACCAGAGATTGATTTTGTCAGATGTAACTTCGATCTCCATTGTTTCCAAATGAAAGGGAGGATCTAACAGTTGGGAGGAATTATTCCCTAATAAAGCAAAGTGATCAGTAGATGGATCAGCAGAAGGCCACGAAGCATGGGGGCGTTTTATCAACAAACGTCTCAGGGGTATATCGTTAATGCAAAGAGATTCTAGGGAACACGATCGGGATTAGCTACGCCTTTACGAATATTCGAGGCGGCCGGGCCGTTATTTATGTTCGAATTAACATGAGGAGGCGAGCGGGGCCAAGAGAAAAATGGAGTGTTCTTTTTATCTTTGTTCTTGCAAGAAACCATAAACTACACTATCCCGTCAGGGATAGTGACGGGATACCGACGGGAACAACGTTACTCACAGCATCAATAGACTCATTAGTGCCTATAGATCTTTCATTGATTCTAGAGATAATGTCCGCTATATTAGAGTCCGTCAGAGCGTTTTTTTTTCAAAAAATCTGCCAGATCGGAAAGCGGGACTGAAGCACGACACAGGGGATTCATCGTGGTCTCAGGATCGGGAGATCGAGGGTTTTCATCCGTACGCATACAAATCCCAATGCACAGAAACGAAAGTCAAAATATGTGAATATAAGAATAAGTGGCAAGCAAAGTATAATTGACTATGAAATCACAGAGGAATATGCGAGGCATGATATGATGCAATTCAGGAACGCCCATGGGCAAAATGTGGGAGAGAAATCAGAGTAACAGTGCGCGTCATCTAGAGTGAATACGTGCGCAAAACATTGGCTCCTTCCTTTGTCTGCTAGTTTAGTTTTAAGCGCTGTGCGCGAACCCTAATTCCAAGTTCGAATATAATTTTTCTTTCTTTTTTTCAATTTCCAAATCTAAGAGTGTTAGTTTTAACTTCTAAATCTAGAATCATTCCAACTATAATTGTAATTCTTCAATTTAATTAAAAAATAATTATATTTTTGCATAAAATTAATTAGTGTATCGCGTGAATTAATATTAGGTTGTCAAATATCTCCCTTCCGCTTTTTTCCTCTTTATTCAATGCTTTATAAAAAGTGTTACAGTGATCGGATTTAGTTCAAATATGCGCCGTTTTGTTCGATAATCTGTT
>Ga0157362_1000611_pt1 | contig 12675 bp, 12 predicted proteins | sample AttlaeALBM3_FD_111480 | JGI IMG/M metagenome (GOLD analysis project Ga0157362, IMG submission 111480) | Fungus gardens microbial communities from leaf cutter ant in Ribeirão Preto, State of São Paulo, Brazil - Atta laevigata ALBM3 | ecosystem: Host-associated > Fungi > Mycelium > Unclassified ... | reverse complement strand
TCTCGGCCGAGTCGACCTCGTCGCACGGCAAGGCCTCGGCCAGCCAGCCGGCCTCCGCGTCCATCGTCGCGCCGAGCAGTAGCCGATCCATCCCCTCGCGCAAGGTCCCGGCCTCTATCGCGCCCAGGCCATAGCGGCCGCGATGCTCCGCATCCAGGCCCCAACAGATCCGGGCCCCAGCCACCCACTCGGCCAGCCGGGCGGTGGCCTCGGCGTCGAAACCGAAACGGTGCCGCACCGGCTCGGTGCCGGCCAGGTCCAGCACTTCCGAGGCGCCGACCCGGCCGGCCGCCAGCCGCAGGATCGTGCTCGCCGTTGCGAACAGGGGATTTGCCGCCTGCGGGGCGCGGTCGGCCAGCCGAACCCGCAGGCCGCCGGTCGGCTGATGCTCGTGCCTGCCGAAGACGCCGGCGACCAGCGGAGCGAACTCCTCGATGTCCGGGCACATCACGATCACGTCGCGGGGCTGCAGCGTGGGATCCGCGGCCAGCCGGGCGAGCACCGCGTCGCGCAGCACCTCGACCTGGCGCAGCCGCCCGTGGCAGGCGTGCACCGCGACGCTCGCGTCGCTGGGCTCCAGCGCCGGCCGTTCCCCCGGCGGTGCAACCCGGTCGGCGGACAGCGCCTCCTGCAACCTGCCGAGCAGGGTGCGCGGCCGCGGCGGCGCGGGATGGACCTGGTCGACCAACCGCGATTCGAGCGCGAGCAGCCCCCGTTGCAGGTACTGCACGTCGCGAGCCATCGAGGCCAGCATCGGGTGGCTCGGCGGGCGGCCGTTCCGGACCGCGTCCCACATCGCCGGTGAGGCGTGATTGATCCAGAGATGAACCTCGCGGTGTTCGGCGACCGCGGCCAGCACCTGAAGGCGGGCGGCCGCCAGCCGGTTCATGCCGAACACGGAGAACCGCTCCGGCAAATTTACGAGCTCCGGCTCCCGCCCCAGTCGGGCCAGCGCCTCGGGCAGCATCTCGGCGGGGCTGGGCTGCCCGATCGCCGCCCGCAGGCGGCGCCAGATGTCCGGTTGCCAGGCCAGATCCGCCGGCAGCGGCCGGTCGTCGTCGGTGGTGTCGGCGCCCTCCGCCCAGCGGCGCAGCATCCCCGGGCGCTCAGCCGCATAGCCGGCGAAGATCACGGCCAATCGCGCGGCCATCGCATAGCGGCGGTCGCCGGCGCGCACGCGGTCGGCCGGCCGACCCCCGGCCGCGTCCATGACTGCCATGAGCGGCCAAACCGCGCGCTCGGGCTCCCAGGGGTCCTCCGCCGCCGGGTCCGGACCCGCCGCGGCCAGCGCCGCATCCAACAATTGCTCGGGTGCGGGGAACAGCACGTTCGCGCAGATCCCGGCTCCGGTGCCGCGGGCGCCGAGCACGGCGGACATCCGTTGCGCCAGCCACCGCTCGACGCCCTTGGCCGGAACCGCCACGATCTCGGGTGCAAACGGATCCTCGGCCGGGTGCTCGAGCACACGCGCGAGTTCTCCGACGAGTGAGTCGGCGCAGGCGGACCGGTGGATGTGCAGCATCGTGGTTCAGCTTCTCAGGACCGACCGACACAGCGGCCGAGCCCTGATCCTCAGTCCGGTGGCTGATACAGCAGGCGGGCCGCCTCGGCCACCGATCCGGTCAGGGACGGGTAGACCGTGAAGGCGTGCGCGACCTGTGTTGCCGTCAGCGCACCGTCGACCGCCAGCGAAATCGGGAAGATCAACTCGCTCGCCCGCGGCGCGACCACGACCCCGCCGATCACGATGCCCGTGCCCTCCCGGCAGAACAGCTTCACGAAGCCGTCGCGCACGCCCTGCATCTTCGCCCGGGCATTGGTCGCCAACGGCAGCGTCACGCTGCGCGCGGGCACGTCACCGCGGTCCACCGCATCCTGCGTGGCGCCCACGGTCGCGATCTCGGGCTCGGTGAACACCGTCGCGGCCACGGTGTGCAAGTCCAGCGGGCGGACGGCGTCACCCAGCGCGTGCTGCATGGCTATCCGGCCCTGTTGCGCGGCCACCGAGGCGAGCATCAGCACGCCGGTGCAGTCCCCGGCCGCATACACTCCCCGGGCCGATGTGCGGGAGACCCGATCCACCTCGACAAAGCCGGCCGGGCTCAACCGGATCCCGGCCTCCACCAACCCGAGCTCCGCGGTGTTGGGGACCGACCCGACGGCCATCAGGCAGTGGCTGCCCTCGATCACCGTGCCGTCGGTCAGGCGCACCTCGACGGCGTCACCCACCCGCGCCACACCGGCCGCGCGGGAGCGGCCGGCCACCTTCATGCCCCGCCGGGTGAATGCGGCCTCCAACACCGCGGCCGCGTCCGCGTCCTCGCCGGGCAGCACGCGATCCCGGGAGGACACCAGGGTCACCTCGGCACCCAGACGCTGATACCCGTCGGCGAACTCGGCGCCGGTGACACCCGAGCCCACCACGATCAGGTGCTCGGGAATCACGGACAGGTCATAAACCTGAGTCCATGTCAGAATCCGTTCCCCGTCCGGGACCGCCTCCGGGAGAACTCGTGGATGCGCACCGGTGGCGACCAGAATTGTGTCCGCCTGCAGCTCGTGGACCGTCGAGGCGGCATCCACCACGACGGTCTGAGGCCCCCTCAGGCGTCCCCGCCCGCGGATCACGCGAACCCCCGCGGAGGCCAGGCGGGTGCCAATGTCGGCGGACTGCGCCGCGGCCAACTCGAGGACCCGGGCGTTGACCAGCCCCAGATCGACGGCCGCCGCGCCGGGCAACCGCACCCCGAGCCGTCCGGCTTCGGCCGCGCCGGAGGCTGCCTCGGCGGTGGCGATGAGCGTCTTGGAGGGGACACAGTCCGTGAGCACGGCGGATCCGCCCAGGCCGTCCCGCTCGACGACGCTGACTTCCGCGCCAAGCCGCGCCGCCACCAGCGCGGCCTCATAACCGCCCGGTCCCCCGCCCAGAACCACGATTTGTGTCACGAACGTTGATTCTCCCAACGCCGGCGGTGGGCCCCGCACACCGCCACGGCCGCGTCCTCCGCAAGGGCCTCCGCTTGCCAACGTAGGGTTGCCCGGTGCCCCTGTATGCGGCCTACGGTGCAAACCTCGACCCGGACCTGATGGGCCTGCTCGCGCCGCACTCACCCCAACGGGGCACCGGGTGGCTGGTCGGCTGGCGGCTCACGTTCGGCGGCGAGGAGCACGGTTGGGATGGGCCGCTGACCACGGTCGTGGAGGATCCCGCCCACCAGGTGTTCGTCGCCCTCTACGACGTCCCACCCCACGACGAGAGCGCCCTCGACGGTTGGGAGGGGTCGGCGATCGGCATCTACCGCAAGGTCCGGGTGCGGGTGGCGACGCTGGAGGGCGACGAGCTCGCCTGGCTGTATGTGGTGGACGGTTACGAGGGCGGCCTGCCCCCGGCCAGGGTCTTGGCGCAGATCGCGGATGCCGCCGAGAAGGCCGGAGCGCCGGACGACTACGCGCGCGCGCTGCGTGAGCGCCCCTGCCGGGCGGATTGATCCGGCCGGATCGGCCGTCCCAATAGGCCTGACGGGGCGTCAGACGGACGGTTCCCCGGCGAGGCCGAGCGCGGCCGCCACCAGCAGGCGGACTCCCACCGCAATCGAGCGCTCGTCGACGTCGAACTCACCTCGGTGCAGGTCCACCGTGCCCTCGGTGCCCGGTGCGGCCACCCCGAGGCGCGCCAGCGCGCCGGGGATCCGGCGGAGATACCACGCGAAGTCCTCCCCGCCGAGGCTTTGTTCGGTCGAGGTCACCGAGTCGGGTCCCAGCGCCGTGGTCGCGGCCCCGGCCAGTACCGCGACCGATCCGGCCTCGTTCACGCAGGGCGGAACGCCCCGCTCCACCTGGACGGCGACGGCGACCCGATACGGCACCACCAGCGCCTCAATGATCTCGGTCAACAGCGTCGGCGCCGCCTCCCAGGCCGCGGAGTCCAGGCAGCGCAGCGAGCCCTCCGCCTCGCCAGCGCCGGGGATGACGTTGGCGGCGGTTCCGGCGTGTACCCGACCCCACACCAGGCTCAGGCCCGCCCGCGGGTCGACCCGCCGGGACAGCACGGCCGGTGTTTGCCCGATCACCGTCGCCAGGGCATGCACCACGTCGCCGGTCAGGTGCGGGCGGGCCGAGTGCCCGCCCGGACCGCTCAGCCGCACCAGCACTCGGTCCGACGCGGCGGTGATCGGCCCGACCCGCAGGCCTATCCGACCCACGGTCAGCCGCGGATCGCAGTGCACGGCGAGGATGCGCTCGACGCCGGCCAGGCCGCCGGCGGCGATCACGTCCAGTGCCCCGCCGGGTACCACCTCCTCGGCCGTTTGGAAGACCAGACGAACCCCGCCGCCGAACTGACCCTCCGTCAGCAGCTCGGCCAACACCAGTCCCGCTCCCACCACGACTGCGGTGTGGACGTCGTGCCCGCACGCGTGCGCCACCCCGGGGACCGTGGAGCGATACGGCACGTGCTTTCCGTCGGCCACCGGCAACGCGTCGAGGTCGGCACGAAGGGCCAGTGCCGGAGCCGCGGTGCCGATGTCGCACAACAGTCCCGCCCCACCCGACAGCAACTGCGGTCGCAACCCGGCCGCGCGCAGCCGTGCGGCGACCACCTCGGTGGTGCGGACCTCCGCACGGCTCAGCTCCGGGTGTGCGTGCAGGTCCCGGCGCAGGGCGATCAATTCGTCCGCGAGGGCCGCCGTCCGGGTGCGCAGGTCCGCGACGACCGACGAACTCACTGCGACCGGGTGGCCCGCAACGCGCGCCAGCCAAGCGGCGCCAACGTCGCCGCGATCAGCAGGTTGATCACGATGAGCACGGTATGGGCCACGTAGTAGCCGGTTGGGTGGTTTCGGGAACCGGCGAACCACAGATTCTTGATGAATACCGACCAGGTGATCGCGTTCCAGACCGCGACACCGATGAGGAAGATCGCCGTCCGGCGGCCCAGCGGATGCGGCATTGGACAATCCTCCCGAGACCGTCGGCGACACCTCAGGATCGTCAAGTTGCCAACCCCGGCTGAATTCAGACTCTACGCTGATCGAACCATGATCGAGGTCACTCCCAAGCCCGGGCACAATCGGTCGAAGCGGTCCGCGGGCCGCCGCCGACCGGGTACGTGGGTTGTCGCCACCGCCTCGCTCGGCGTGCTGGCGGGCCTCCTGCTCGGGCCCGATGCCGCGGCCGTGGTGAAGCCGCGCCCGACCCCGACGAGTTCACCGTCGACCCCGATCTCGCTCTCCCCCGCCGCCTCGAGTCCCGCCGCCACCGGCGGAGAGGCCGTGCAGCTGCCTGCGGCTCCGCCCGGGCCGCCGGTACCCGGAGGGGTGCCGATGGGTGGGCCACGCATGGCCGAACAGGGAGTGGTGATCGACCCACTGGCCGGGGCGCCGCCGGACGTGTACGCACCCTCGTGGGTAATCGCCGACGCGAACACCGGGCAGGTGCTCGCTGCGCGCAACCCGCACGGGCGGGCGCGGCCGGCCAGTACGCAGAAGGTCCTGTTGGCCCTGACCATGCTCCCCCGCCTGGACCCGAATGGCTCCTACACCGCCGATCACAGCGACGAGGCGGTGGAGGGCACCCGGGTGGGCATGGTTGCCAGTCAGACATACAAGATCGACGACCTCTGGTACGCGGTGTTCCTGCGTTCGGGCAACGACGCGGCCGACGGCATCGCCAAGGCCGGCGGCGGAGACCTGGGCAAGGCTGTGACGATGATGCAGGCCGAGGCCGCACGCCTGCAGGCATACGACACCACCGTGGTGAACCCCAACGGCCTGGACGTCGACGGGCAGTACTCCTCCGCCTATGACCTGGCGCTGATGGGCCGGGCCGCGCTGCGGCGGGCGGACGTGCGCCAGTACGCAGGCACGCGGCTCGGGCAGTTTCCGGGCAACGAGACCAGCACCGCCACCAAGGCCAACAGCAAGCCGTTCCAGATCCAGACCGAGAACAAGCTGCTCGGGAAATACCCCGGCGCGACCGGGTTGAAGCCCGGCTACACCACGCTCGCCCAGAACACCCTCATCGCGACGGCCGAACGCAACGGCACGACACTGGTCGCCACGATCATGTACGACAGCCACGGCCGAATCGTCCCCGACGCGGAAGCCTTGCTGGATTGGGGATTTGCCAACGACGGAAAGGTGCGCCCGGTGGGCGTGCTGGTCGACCCGACGTCCCCGGCTCCGGGCGAGACGGCAGCACCGGCCCCGGCGCCCGACACCGCAACCGTCGCCAAGCACAGCTCGGGGGGTCACGGGCTGCGGCTGTCCGGGTTCGGTCGGCACTGGCGCGAAGCGGCGGGCAGCGCCCTGTTCGTCGGGCTGACCTCGGCGCTGGTCGTGTTGCGGCTACGGGTGCGCCGCCGCTACCGCCGGTTCGGCGCCTACCGCTGACGCGGGCTGCGATCTCGGCAGGGTCGCGGTGGCTGTCCAGGCCGCGGCGAAAAGGGTCAACCGGCTGACGAAGTTGATCCACACCAGCAGCCCGACCGCGACCGAAAACGTGGCGTAGACCGGGTTGCGCACGGTGTGCCCGAGCAGCAGCGACGCGGACAGCTTCAGCGCCTCGAAGCCGACGGCTGCCAGGGCCGCGCCCCGCCACAGGGCCCGGCCGGGAACATGCCTACCGCACAGGCTCCAGAACGTTGCGGCGAAAAGCACGGTCGACCCGGCCATCGCGATCAGCACCGCACTGACCCGAATCAGCCAGCTGGCCACCCCACCGCCGGCGAAGCCGAGAGCATCGACCACCCCGCCGGTCGCGATCGTCGCGACCGTTGACAGAGCCACCGAAAACAGCGCCGCGACGCCCAGGACGCCGAGAAGCACGACGTCCCGGAGTTTGCGGACGATGATGTTCCGCTCACTCTTCCGTTCGTTGCGCCACATCGATCGAAGTGCCGTCCGCAATCCCGCCACCCACGAGGTGCCGGCCCAAACCAGGCCGAACAGGCCGAGAATGCCCGCGCCGGCGCGCGCCGAGGCGATTTGGTCCACGTTCACCTGGCCCGGTCGCGAACCGACCAGTCCGGGCAGCGCCCGGTCGATCACGTCGGTCAGGTCGGAGCGCAATCCGGGATCCCAGTCGAGCAGGTAACCAACCACCGCGAAGGCCAATGCCACCAGCGGGAAGAAGGACAGGAAGCCGAAGTAGGTGACCGTCGCGGCTTGGCGGCCGCCCTCCTGCTGGGCGAATCGCTCGCCCGCCCGGAGCAGGTGCTCGAGGGCCGGCCGGGACGCGCACAGCCGCCGTCCGGCGAGTCGAGCCCGATCCAGCCGGCCCCTCAGCCCCGCAATCGCGGCTGCACCTATCACCGCCGGCGCTCCTCATCCCGACGCTGAGGTGGGTGACTCGCGCGGGAACGCGAAGGCCCGACGGGGTCGCCAGTATCCGTCCGGCCCGTGGACGTAGAGGCTTATTCCGGCCACTTCGAACCTGGCGTCGTAATCGGCGAGCTTCTCGAAGGCATGGTCCAACGCCGCGTCAGATACGTCGTGAGCCACCGTCACATGCGGATGGTAGGCGAACTCGAGCTGACGGTGCCCCAATGGTCCGGACCGCACGTCGGCCTCGAGCAGCTCGCAGCCCGAGATGCCCTCGGCCAAAGCCACGAAAACCACGGGTGAGGCGGGCCGGAAGGATCCGGTGCCGCGCAGGTGGACACCGAACGGCTGGGCCGCGGCGGCTATCGCGGCCAGATGTGCCTCAATCGCGCTCAGCGCGGCGACCGGCATCTCGGTCGGCGGCAACAATGTGATGTGGGGCGGGATCTTGCGTGCCATCGGGTCGCCGAACTGTTCCCGCCAGCGCTGCAATTCCGCGCCGTGCGGCGGGGGGATCGCGATCGCGACGCCGATGGTTTGCGTTGCCTGTGCTGCCATCGAAGGCTCAGCCCTTGGTCACCAGGAAGCCCATGCGGTCATAGACGGCGGCCAGGGTCTCCCGCGCGACCGCCCCGGCCCGCTCCGCGCCCCGCGCCAACACCGCGTCCAACGCCTCGGTGTCGTCGAGATATCGCGCGGTTCGCTCCCGGAACCCGGTCACGAAATCGACCACCGCCGCAGCCACGTCCTGCTTCAGGTCCCCGTATCCGCGACCGGCGTAGGCGCTCACCAACTCCGAGACTCCGGCGCCGGTCAGTTCGGCGGAGATCGTGAGCAGGTTGGCCACGCCGGGCTTGTTCTCCGGGTCGAACACGATCTCCCGACCGGAGTCGGTAACCGCCGAGCGGATCTTCTTCGCCGAGATCGACGGGTCATCGAGCAGCTCGATGATGCCGGCCGGCGAGGACGTCGACTTGCTCATCTTCGCGGCCGGGTCCTGCAGGTCGGAGATCTTGGCGGTCTCCTTGAGGATGTAGGGCGCCGGCACCGTGAACGTGGCACCGAAGCGGGAGTTGAACCGCTGCGCAAGGTCGCGGGTGAGCTCGAGGTGCTGGCGTTGGTCCTCGCCCACCGGCACCAGGTCCGCCTGGTACAGCAGAATGTCCGCGGCCTGCAGGACCGGATAGCTGAACAGCCCGACGGTTGATCGCTCGGCGCCACCGCGCGCGGATTTGTCCTTGAACTGGGTCATGCGCGATGCCTCGCCGAACCCGGTGAGGCAGTTGAGCACCCAGGCCAGCTGGGCGTGTTCGGGTACCTGGCTCTGCACGAACAACGCGCAGCGCTCCGGGTCCAGTCCGGCCGCCAGCAACTGCGCGGCGGAGATGCGGGTACGAGCCCGCAGCTTCGCGGGCTCGTGCTCGACGGTGATCGCGTGCAGGTCGGCGATGAAGAAGAACACCTCATGGTCGTCCTGCAGCCGCACCCACTGACGCACCGCGCCGAGGTAGTTGCCCAGGTGGAAGGAGTCCGCGGTCGGCTGGATGCCCGAGAGCACCCGCGGCCGCGCCTTCGACATGCTTCGCATTCTTCCAGTCGTCCCCGGTACCCGGGGTTGTCATCCTTCCGGCGCTCCGACACGCCGACGGTCGGTCGCGTTCGGTGTGTCCCGGGGATGACAGCCCCCGGACACACGCCCGCCCTCACCCGGCGGCGAGGCGTTTGCGCAGATTTTCGTCGATGGCGCCAAGGAATTCCTCGGTGGTCAGGTGCGGCTGGTCCGGCCCGACCAACAACGCCAGGTCCTTGGTCATCGCCCCGGACTCGACCGTGGCCACGCAGGTGGTTTCGAGCGCGTCGATGAAGGACTCCACATCCGGCGTCCCGTCCATGCGCGCCCGGGCGTGCAATCCGCGGGTCCAGGCGAATATGGACGCGATGGGGTTTGTCGAGGTCGGCTTGCCCTGCTGATGCATGCGGTAGTGCCGGGTGACGGTGCCGTGTGCGGCCTCGGCCTCCACGCAACTGCCGTCGGGGGTCATCAGCACCGAGGTCATCAGCCCGAGACTGCCGAAGCCCTGCGCGACGGTGTCGGACTGCACGTCGCCGTCGTAGTTCTTGCACGCCCACACATATCCGCCCTCCCACTTCAGGGCGGCGGCGACCATGTCGTCGATCAGGCGGTGCTCGTAGGTGAGCCCGGCCTCCTTGAAGTCCTGCTCGAACTCGTTTGCGTACACCTCGGCGAAGAGATCCTTGAAGCGCCCGTCGTAGCGCTTCATGATCGTGTTCTTCGTGGACAGGTAAACGGGGTAGCCGCGGTCGAGCGCGTAACGCATGGACGCGCGCGCGAAGTCGCGGATCGAGTCGTCGAGGTTGTACATGGCCATCGCCACCCCGCCGCCGGGGAACTCGTACACGTTGTGCTCGATCGGGGCCGAGCCGTCCGCGGGGGTGTAGGTCAACGTCAGCGTCCCCGGACCGGGGACGACCATGTCGGTGGCTCGGTACTGATCACCGAAGGCGTGACGGCCGATGACGATCGGCTTGGTCCAGCCGGGCACCAATCTCGGGATGTTCGAGATGACGATCGGCTCGCGGAAGATCACGCCACCGAGGATGTTCCGGATGGTGCCGTTGGGCGACCTCCACATCTCCTTCAGACCGAACTCGGCGACCCGGGCCTCGTCCGGGGTGATCGTCGCGCACTTGACCCCGACGCCGAACTTCTTGATCGCGTTCGCCGCGTCGATCGTGATCTGATCCGAGCTGGCGTCACGTGACTGAATGCTGAGGTCGTAGTACTTCACGTCGACGTCGACGTAGGGCAGGATCAGCTGCTCCTTGATGAACGCCCAGATGATCCGCGTCATCTCGTCGCCATCGAGCTCGACGACCGGGTTCACGACCTTGATTTTCGCCATCGGTTGCCTTTCGCGATCGGGTCCAGTTACAGGTCGGAGACGTCGGCCTGCTTGGCGCGAACCGCCTCGGCGGCCTCCTTCAAGGCGGCCAACTCGGCGGTGGTCAGATCGCGCTCCACGACCCGGCGGATGCCACCCGCGCCCAACTCGGCCTCCACGCCGAGGTAGACCCCGCTGATTCCGTATTCCCCGTCGACCCAGGCACACACCGGCATCACCGCGCCCGAGTCCTCGGCGATCGCCCGGACCATCCGGGCCGCGGCGGCCGAGGGCGCGTAGTACGCCGAGCCGGTCTTTAGCAGCGCCACCACCTCCGCGCCGCCGTTGCGGGTGCGCACCACCAGGTCCTCTATCTCCTCGGCGCGCAGCAGCTCGGTGAGCGGCTTGCCGTTTACGGTGCAGGCGCTGGGCACCGGGACCATGGTGTCGCCGTGCGAGCCGAGCGTGAGCGTGCGCACCGCGCCGACCTCGACCCCGAGCTTTTCGGCCACGAAGTTGGTGAACCGGGCGGTGTCGAGCATGCCCGCCTGGCCGATCACCTTTTGCCTGGGCAGTCCCGAGGCGAGCTGGGTCAGCGCGGTCATCTCGTCCAGGGGGTTGGACACCACGACGATCACCGCGTCCGGGGAGTGTTTGACGGTGTTCTCCGCGACACCGCGCACGATCTTCGCGTTGGTCTCGATCAGATCCATGCGGCTCATGCCCGGCTTGCGCGGCAGGCCCGCGGTTATCACCACGATGTCCGACCCGGCCGTCTTCTCGTAACCCCCGCCGTCGGCGGTGGTGGTGGCCCCGGTCAATTGGGTCTCGAAGCCCTCGATCGCCCGCGACTGGTTCATGTCCAGCGCCAGGCCCTCGGGCTTGCCGTCGATGATGTCGGTGAGCACGACCTCGGCGAAAATGTCGTACTCGGCCAGGCGGAGTGCCGTCGTCGACCCGTAGAAGCCGGCACCGACCACAGTGACCTTGCCCTTGCGAGCCATGGCCCGATCCCTTCGTTGCGCCCGCACCGAGATATCTCGGCGTCAAGAGATTCTCGGACGAACCTTAGCGCCTGGTCGGGCGTGGTCACGAAGGGGGCGGAACCAACAACGCGGTCAACAGCACCCCGGTCGCCAGCAAACCCAGAGTTAGCACGTCCAGCATCCGGCCGCGGACCACCAGCAGGCCCGCCTCCGGAGCGGGCAGCACCGCCCGAAGTCCCGCGGCCAGGAACAACCCACCGGCGAACAGGACCGTGCCGCGGCGGAAGTGGTTGGACAGCACAACGCCCAGCCCGGCCAGGCACAACAGCCCCGCGGCGGCCAGCGGCCACTCGGCGATCAGCCGCGCCCCCCGGGCCGACTCACGCTTCGCGCGAGGACTCGGGGAGGCCGTCCGCGGGGTGGCGGCCTCCGACCTGGCGGCGTGTCGCCCGGTCAACGACCCTGGCGGTTCTCGGCCGCGAGCACGACGTTGTCCACCAGCATCGCGCGGGTCATCGGCCCGACCCCACCGGGCATCGGCGCCAAGGCGCCGGCCACCTCGGCAATCTTCGGATCGGTGTCGCCGACGAGCTTGCCCTCGGCGTCGCGCGACGTGCCGACGTCGAGGACCACCGCACCGGGGGCGATCATTTCCGCGGTGATCAGGCCGCGGACGCCGGCCGCGGCGACCACGATGTCGGCCCGACGGACATGGTCGGCCAGGTCCCTGGTGCCGGTGTGGCACAACGTCACCGTGGCGTTCTCCGCGCGTCGGGTGAGCAGCAGACCCAGCGGCCGCCCGACCGTCACGCCGCGTCCGATCACCGTGACGTCCGCCCCGGCCAACGGCACGTCGTAGCGCCGGAGCAACTCGACGATCCCGCGCGGGGTGCACGGCAGCGGGGCGGGCTCGCCCAACACCAACTTGCCGAGGTTGACCGGATGCAGCCCGTCGGCGTCCTTCGCCGGGTCGATCAGACCCAGCACCCGGTTGACGTCCAGGCCCGCGGGCAGCGGCAGTTGCACGATGAACCCGGTGCAGGCGGGGTCGTCGTTGAGCTCGGCCACGGCCCGCTCGACCTCGGCCTGACCGGCAGTGGCGGGCAGGTCGCGACGGATGCTGACGATGCCGATCTCGGCGCAGTCCCGGTGCTTACCGGTGACGTAGGCGTGGCTGCCGGGGTCGTCGCCGACCAGCACGGTGCCCAGGCCGGGCGTCCGACCCGCCGCGGTGAGCACGGCCACGCGATCGCGCAGCTCGCGACGAATAACGGCGGCGGTTGCCTTGCCGTCGAGGATTCTCGCGCCCATGGCACCCGTCTCCGTCTCGCGTTCGCCGCCGCGGCGATCTTAGAGGGTGTCTCACGTGGCCGGCCGTAGCGAGGCGCAGCACCGGCGTCGATCCGGCAAGGCCGAGGAGGAGCCGATACTGGAACGTATCGGCGACGACGAGAACGCGGCCGGGCG
>Ga0157362_1000610_pt1 | contig 12677 bp, 11 predicted proteins | sample AttlaeALBM3_FD_111480 | JGI IMG/M metagenome (GOLD analysis project Ga0157362, IMG submission 111480) | Fungus gardens microbial communities from leaf cutter ant in Ribeirão Preto, State of São Paulo, Brazil - Atta laevigata ALBM3 | ecosystem: Host-associated > Fungi > Mycelium > Unclassified ... | reverse complement strand
CTGAGGTGGGCGTGACCTGGGAGGAGATCGACATCACCACCGACGACGAGTTGTACCGCCGGTGGTGGGAGCAGATTCCGGTGACGCTGGTCGACGGCGTGCAGCACGACTTCTGGCGGGTCGACCCGAATCGGTTGCGGGCCGCGCTGCACGGTTGACGTCCGTCTCGCAATGTGAGACCGGCCCCGGCGACGAGTTTGTTCGACGGTTCACAAGCACTTACCCTGGCGTCCCGGCGATCCGCACCGGAGGTCAGTTGAGCGACAGCCGTGGCAGCGCCGCGCCGGGATCGGTCGCGATCCCGCCGGGCGTGCGCAAGGCGCGTCGGGACGGCCTGCCCGATGCCACCGTGGCGCGACTGCCCGAGTATCTACGAGCGCTGTTGGCGTGCGCCGAGCGGGGTATCCCCACGGTCTCCTCGGACTCGTTGGCGCTTGCCGCGGGCGTGAACTCGGCGAAGCTGCGCAAGGACCTGTCCTACCTGGGCTCCTACGGCATCCGCGGGGTTGGCTACGACGTCCCGTATCTGGTGCGCCAAATCTCACGCGAACTGGGGCTGACCCAGGACTGGGCCGTGGCGATCGTCGGCATCGGCTCCCTTGGCCATGCACTGGCCAACTACGGGGGGTTCTCCTCCCGCGGGTTCCGCATCGCGGCTCTGGTCGACTCCGACCCCGGCCGGGTCGGGGAAACCGTCGCGGGTGTGATGGTCGAGCATGCGGCCGATCTGGAGCGGATCGTGGCCGCCCGCGGGGTGTCCATCGGCGTGATCGCGACGCCTGCCGCGGCCGCCCAGGGGGTCTGCGACCGGCTGGTTCGAGCGGGTGTCACCAGCATCCTCAACTTCGCGCCGGTGCTGCTGGCGGTGCCGGCCGAGGTGGACCTCCGCAAGGTCGACCTCTCGCTGGAACTGCAGATCCTGGCCTGCCGCGCCCAGCGGAGGGCCGTCGCCCGACCGCTGCCCGTCGGCCGGACCCGCCGGACGGCGGCGAACGCCGGGGTCGGCGCGCGATGAGCGAGCAGAAAGAGGCGGGCGCATGAGTCTTTTGGTGATGGGGCTCTCCCACCGAACCGGTCCGGTGAGCCTGCTCGAGCGGGTCACGCTGGGCGAGGACGCGCTGGCCAAGTTGATGACCGATGCCGCGGCCGCGGAACACATCGGGGAGGTCGTGGCGCTCTCGACCTGTAACCGCATGGAGCTGTACGCGGACGTGGAGAAGTTCCACGGCGGGTTGGCCGACCTTTCCGAGCTGCTGTGTCGACACACCGCGTTCGGCCTCGAGGAGCTCCGCCCACATCTGTACGTCCATTACGAGGACCGCGCCGTCCAGCACCTGTTCTCGGTTGCCTCCGGCCTGGACTCGATGGTGGTGGGCGAGAGCCAGATCCTCGGGCAGGTCAAGATCGCGCTGGCCCGGGCCCAGCAGCTGGGCACCGTCGGGCGGGTACTGAACGACCTGGTGCAACAGGCCCTACGAGTGGGCAAGCTGGCCCGCACCAGCACCGGGATCGACCGGGCCGGCCGCTCCCTGGTCGGGGTGGCCGTCGAACGGGCCACGCAGTCCCTCGGCGGGCTGGCGGGGCGGCGTGCACTCGTGGTGGGCGCCGGGTCGATGAGCGCGCTCGCGGCCACGTCGTTGACCCGGGCGGGCATCGGCGAGTTGGTGGTGGCCAATCGCACCGAGCAGCGTGCCGTGCGGCTGGCCTCGACCCTGGGTGCCCGGGCCATCCCGATCGACGCCGTGGCCGCCGAGCTTGCCGAGGTGGACGTGCTGGTCAGCTGCACCGGCGCGACCGACCTGGTGTTGCGGGCGGATGATGTGGCCCCGGCCTGCGCGCACCGTTCCGGGCGCCCGCTGGTCGTGCTCGACCTTGCCATGCCGCGCGATGTCGACCCCGCGGTGGCGGGGTTGCCCGGAGTGGAGCTCGTCGATCTGACCGCGCTGGCGAGCACTGATGCCGGGGCCGGCAACCCCGAGGAGATCGAGGCGGTGCGGCAGATCGTCGCCGCCCAGGTGGCCGCCTTCGCGGCCGAGCAGCGGGCCTCGCACGTCGCCCCGACGGTGGCCGCGCTGCGCACCATGGCCGACGACGTCGTGTCGGCGGAGATGCTCCGCCTGCGCGGCCGGCTGCCAGAACTCGACCCGCGCGAGCACGAGGAGATCGGCTGGGCGGTCCGGCGAGTGGTGGACAAGCTCCTGCACGGCCCGACCGTGCGGGTCAAGGAACTGGCCGGGGGCCCGGATGGCCACGCCTACGCCAGCGCGCTGCGCGAGCTGTTCGACCTGGACCTCAACGCGGTGGAGGCGGTCACCCGGGCCGACCTGTCCACCGAGGCACTGCGCGACGCCGGATTCGGGTTCGGCGGGGCGAATCTGCTGTGAGCCGGGCGACGCTGCGACTGGGGACGCGGGGCAGTGCGCTCGCGCTTGCGCAGGCACGCGTGATCGCCGGGACCGTTGAAGCCATCGCCGGTCGCCGCGTGGAGCTGATCGACGTGCGTACCGCGGGCGACGTGAGCGATGAACCGCTGGACCGAATCGGCGGCACCGGCGTGTTCGTCGGCGCGCTACGGCAGGCGTTGCTGGCCGGTGAGGTTGACTTCGCCGTCCACTCGCTGAAGGACCTTCCGACGGCGCCGGCTCCGGGTCTGGTTGTCGCCGCCGTGCCACAGCGGGAGGACCCCCGCGACGCCCTGGTCGCCCGCGGTGGGGCCCGGTTGGCCGACCTCCGCCCGGGTGCGCGGATCGGTACGGGATCGCCGCGCCGGGCCGCCCAGCTGCGCGCGCTGGGCTACGGCCTGGAGGTTGCGCCGGTGCGGGGCAACGTCGACACCCGGCTGCGGATGGTTCGCTCGGGACAGCTGGACGGGGTGGTCGTGGCCCGGGCCGGCCTGGCCCGGCTCGGGCGGCTCGACGAAATCAGCGAAGTGCTCGACCCCCTGCAGATGCTCCCGGCCCCCGGCCAGGGGGCCCTGGCGGTGGAGTGCCGGGACACGGACGGCGACCCCGCGGCCGCCGAGATGATCGGCCTGCTGGCCCGGTTGGACGATTCCGACACCCGAGCGGTGGTGGCGGCCGAACGGGCCCTGCTGGCCGGCCTGGAGGCCGGTTGCACCGCTCCGGTCGGGGCGCTGGGCGAGGCCGTGGACGGCGACGACGAGTACTCCCCCGAGCTGTACCTGCGAGCCGTGGCGTGCAGCGCCGATGGCTCGCGGTGCGTTCGGCTGTCCACCACCGGGCCGTTGGCGGACGCGGAGGCGCTGGGCCGCAAGTTGGCGGCGGAAATGATCGCGGAGGGGGCCGGGAGTCTGATGCAGGAGGAGCCCGCATGAGGTTGGGAACGGAGGGCGATCAATGAGCCCCACCCGCAAGGCACCCGCCGCGCCTGCCCGGGCGTCCAAGTCGGCCGCCGCCGGGACCAAGTCCGCCACGAGCCGCTCGCGTGCCGCCGCGGAGAAGCCAGCCGCGAAGCCGCCCGCCCGCAAGGTGTCGGCCGGATCGGTGGCGTTCGTCGGGGCCGGACCCGGCGACCCGGGGCTGATCACCGTGCGGGCGACCGAACTGCTGGCCGAGGCGGACGCTGTGGTGCTCGCCGAGAACGCCAGGGAACGGCTCCTGGGGTGGTGCCGGTCCGACGTGACCGTGGTCGACGGGGCCTTCGACTCCTCCGGTGCTGTGTTGACCGCCGCCGCGCGGGCCAAGGCCATTACCTCCGCGGCGCGGGGCGGCCGGCGGGTTGTTCGGCTGATGGACGGCGACCCGGCGCTGCACGTGGAGCTCGCCGAGGAGGTCGCGGCCTGCGTGAAGGCGGGATGCGAGTTCCAGATCGTGCCGGGCGTGCCGACGGTGTCGGCCGTCCCGGTCTTCGCGGGGGTACCGCTGACCAACCGGACCGTGCGCGAGGTGCGGATCGTCGACGCCCACGACACCAAGATCGACTGGGCGGCGTTGGCGAGCAAGGACGCGACGTTGGTGCTGGCCAACGCGACCGATGCCGATCTGATCCGATCCGCCGCGGCGAAGCTGATCGAGGCCGGTCTGGACCCGGCCACACCCGTGGTCACGACCTGGGCGGGGACGACGACGGCGCAGCGCACGATCGCCGCCACCCTGGGTGAGATCGACGCCGAGCTCCCGAACACCCCGATGACGCCCGCCGCCGTGGCGCTGATCGGCGATGTGGCGCAGCTGCGTGATGCGATGTCGTGGTTCGAGACGCGGCCGTTGTTCGGGTGGCGGGTGCTGGTGCCGCGGACGAAGGAGCAATCGGCGGGCCTGGTCTCGCGGCTGCGGTCGTTCGGCGCGGTGCCCGAGGAGGTGCCGACGATCTCGGTCGAGCCGCCGCGGGCGCCCCAGCAGATGGAGCGGGCGATCAAGGGCCTGGTCACCGGACGCTACGAGTGGACGGCGTTCACCTCCCGCAACGCGGTCAAGGCCGTCCGCGAGAAGTTCGAGGAGTATGGGCTGGATGCCCGGGCGTTCTCCGGAATCAAGGTCGCCGCGGTCGGTGAGCAAACCGCGGCCGACCTGCTGGCGTGGGGCATCAAGCCGGATCTGGTGCCCTCCGGGGAACAGTCGGCGCGGGGCCTTGTCGCGGACTGGCCGCCGTACGACGAGATCTTCGACCCGATCAACCGGGTCTTCCTGCCGCGGGCGGACATCGCCACCGAGACTCTCGTCGCCGGCCTGATCGATCTCGGCTGGGAGGTTGACGACGTCACCGCCTACCGCACTGTGCGGGCCGCACCGCCACCTGCGCCGGTCCGGGAGGCGATCAAGAGCGGCGGTTTCGACGCGGTGGTGTTCACGTCGTCGTCGACCGTGCGGAATCTGGTCGGGATCGCCGGCAAGCCGCACGCGAGCACGGTGATCGCGTGCATCGGGCCCGCCACCGCGGCCGAGGCCAAGGAGCACGGGCTGCGCGTTGACGTGCTGGCGTCGACGCCCTCGGCACGCGACCTCGCGGACGCGCTGGCCGCGTTCGGTGCGGCGCGCCAGGAGGAGGCGGCGCGGGTGGGCGAATCGGTGCTGCGACCCTCCGAGGTTCGGACCGCGGCCCGGCGGCGCCGCTAGTGGTCCGTCTGCGAGTCCCGGCGGTGGTATGCGGTGTTCGAGGTGGATGCATCGCAAGGCGGAGGAGGAGCGCGATGCGGCACATCGCGCGACGACGACAACGCAGCGAGGCTCCACCCGGGCGCCGCAGACCCCACCAGGCTGATTCGCAGACGGACCACTGGGGAGCAGGCCGACCGGCGTAGGGTGCCGACATGGCCGAGGGCGCTTTCCCCGCGGTGCGGATGCGGCGGCTGCGCCGGACCGCGGCGCTGCGCCGATTGACCGGGCAGACCACGGTCGATCCCAGGCATCTGGTGCTCCCGATGTTCATTCGGGAGGCGGCGGCCGAGCCGGTGCCGATCGGGTCGATGCCCGGCGTGGTTCAACACTCCATGGACTCGCTGCGCAAGGCCGCCGTCGAGGCCGTCGAGGCCGGCGTCGGCGGGCTCATGCTCTTCGGGGTGCCGACCGCCAAGGACGCCCGCGGATCCGGTGCGGACGATCCGGCCGGTGTGCTGAACGCGGCGATCGCCGCGGTGGTCGAGGAGGTCGGCGACGCCACCGCGGTGATGAGCGACCTGTGCCTGGACGAGTTCACCGATCACGGCCATTGCGGCGTGCTCGCCCCCGACGGCTCGGTGGACAACGACGCGACCCTCCTCCGCTACGGCGACATGGCCCTGGCGCAGGCCCGCGCGGGCGCGCATGTGCTCGGCCCGTCCGGGATGATGGACGGCCAAATCGCCCACATCAGAAGGGCACTGGACGCGGCCGGCTTCCTCGACGTCGCGTTGCTGGCGTACTCGGCCAAGTACGCCTCCGCGTTCTACGGGCCGTTCCGGGACGCGGTCTGCTCGAGTCTGACCGGCGACCGTCGCGCCTACCAGCAGGATCCGGCCAACGCCCGCGAGGCGCTGCGCGAGGTCGCGCTGGACGTCGCCGAGGGGGCGGACATCGTGATGGTCAAACCCGCGCTGGGCTACCTCGACGTGCTGCGGCAGGTCCGTGACGCCGTCGACGTGCCGGTCGCGGCCTACCAGGTCTCGGGTGAGTTCGCGATGATCGAGCACGCCGCCGCGGCCGGGCTGGTGGACCGGGACCGGGCCATCCTGGAGACGCTGACGTCGATTCGGCGCGCCGGGGCCGATTTCGTGCTCACCTACTGGGCGGTGGAGGCCGCGCGCAGACTCGGCTGATCCGCGGGCCCAACTGGAATCTGACGGTCGTTCAGCAACGCCGCGACGGACTTGCGATCGGTCGGTCGGGTGCTGTGCGTCGAGACGGCAAGAACCAGCGAACCGGCGACGATCAGCACGAAGCCGGCGAAGGCCAGGCGCAGATCGCGTCGCCAGGTGCCATGCGCCGGATCGCCCAGCGCTGCCGGGTCGCCGCCGGCGGACAGCGCCACCTCCCCGGAAAGTGCCACGCCGCCGCCCTCGACGGTGACGTCGCCGGCCGCGAGCAGGTCCTCCCCGCCGGTGAGGATGAACTCCAGTACCTCCACCTCACCGCTCGCGGTCGGCGCCTCGGTGAACCACGGATGCCCGTCCTCGCGGCTCTCCCGCCACGACGGGGCCATTTGCTCCAGCGCCGGGCAGCGCGGGCCCACCGGCAATCGGCGGCCCACGGGGTCGGTGAGCACGAACGGCGCCGGGGCGTAGCGCTCGACCGTGCTGCGGTCGGAGCCCTCGCCCGCCGATTGCGCCGCCAGATACCAGACGCAGGCGCGGCCGGACAGCGGCGCGGTCAACGTGCCCGCCGGCCCGCCCGTGACCGTTCCCCGAACGACGACTCGCTCGCCGACCCGCGCCGGGGTCACCGAGTCGAACGTCGTCACGCGCCGCCCGGGCAGCAGCCGGAGCTGCAGGCCGGCGCCCACTGCCCCGAGCATCCCGATGATGGCCAGGAACGAACCGGTCAAAACCAGGATCAGCCCCACGAGCACGCGCACCGCACCACGCTATCGGCGGGGTCTGAAACCGGAGCTGGTTTGGGTTCGTCCAAGAACAGGGCAAGGCTGTTGGGGGTCGGGAGGCGGTCGGCGTGCAGTCCAACCGCCTGGCGAATCGCACGGGAGCCGTCGCCATCGGCCTGGCCGCGGCGGCCACAGCGATCGCCGGCGTGATCACCGGGTTGGGTGTGCCCGCCTCGGTCGCCGGCTCGCCGACCCCGCCGCTGAGCCCCGTCCACCGCGTCGGGCCGGAGTTTCCGGCCGCGGCCGACCTTCCGCAGGGTGCCCGTTACGGTTCCTGGCGGGCCGCCCCGATCCGGCGGGGGATCCCCGCCGCGGCGCCGTTTTGCCTGGACGGTGGCGTGCTCGATCCGGCGCGTACCAGCTTCCGGAGCTATTCGGCCGACCCCGGCACGGCCGCCGAGGAGTTCATCACCGTGCCCGCCGGCGAGGCGGAGGCGACCACCCTGGTCGGCCGGCTCGGGAGCCGGTTGGAGAGCTGCTATCGACGCTGGTTGGACGCGGGCGTTCCGGCCCGGGGTCGACGAGCCGCGGACTGGGCCCGATACGTCGAGGCCGGGTCGGGGGCACCGACCATCTACGGGGTGTTCACCCGGCCACCGGGCGGTCTGGACCCCCGAACCGACCTGTACGCGGTTGGTCGCCGGGGGAGCACCGTGATGGTGCTGCATCTGTCGCTGGTTTGCGAGCGCATCTCCGCACCGGTGGCCGAGTTCTCCCGGGTCGCCGCGACCGCTCTGCGCGCCGTGGGCTGAACTGCCCGTCGGGGCGTTTGAGACCATGGGGGGGTGAGCAGCACCCGTTCCGGCAGCGCCGGCCCGCGCTCGACCGCCTGGTACGAGCGCGCCCGGGCCGTGACGCCCGGCGGGGTCAATTCACCCGTGCGTGCCTTCGGTGCGGTCGGCGGCACTCCGCCTTTCATCGCCTCCGGCCGCGGGCCGTACCTGGTGGACGTCGACGGACGTGAGTACGTGGACCTGGTCTGCTCCTGGGGTCCGCTGATTCTCGGTCACGCCCATCCCGAGGTGCTCGCGGCGGTCGCCGCCGCGGCGGCGGCGGGTACGTCCTTCGGCGCACCCACGCCGGGCGAGGTCGAATTGGCGGAGGAGATCGTCTCCCGGGTGCCGGCGGTGGAACAGGTGCGGCTGGTCTCCTCGGGCACCGAGGCGACGATGTCCGCGGTGCGCCTGGCCCGCGGGGTAACCGGGCGGTCGGGCGTGATCAAGTTCGCCGGGTGCTACCACGGCCACGTGGACGCATTGCTGGCCGCCGCCGGATCCGGCGTCGCGACGTTCGCCCTGCCGGACGCGTCGGGCGTCACCGGCGCGGCCACCTCCGAAACGATCGTGCTGCCGTACAACGACCTCGACGCGGTGGCCGCGGCCTTCGCCGCGCATCCGGAGCGGATCGCGGCGGTGATCACCGAGGCCGCGCCGGGGAACATGGGCGTGGTTCCCCCGCAGCCGGGGTTCACGCTCGGCCTGGCCCGGCTGTGTCGGGACCACGGTGCGCTGTTGATCTCCGACGAGGTGCTCACCGGTTTCCGGGCCGGCCCGGCGGGCTGGTTCGGCATCGAGGGCGTCGCACCGGACCTGATGACCTTCGGCAAGGTGATGGGCGGCGGCCTTCCCGCGGCCGCCTTCGGCGGGAGGGCGGCGCTGATGCAGGCGCTGGCCCCGGATGGCCCGGTGTATCAGGCCGGAACCCTGTCCGGGAACCCGCTGGCGACGGCCGCCGGACTGGCGACGCTGCACGGCTGCACCCCGGAGGTCTACGAGGGGCTGGCCAAGGCCGCGGAGGTGCTTGCGGTCGCCGCCTCCGAGGCTCTGGCCGCGGCCGGGGTGGAGCACCGGATCCAGTTCGCCGGCACCTTGTTCTCGGTGGTCGTCGCAGCGGTGCCCGTCCAAGACTATGCCGGGGCGCGTACTCAACGCCTGGACCGATACGCGGCGTTCTTCCACGAGATGCTCGCCCGCGGGGTGTACCTGCCGCCGTCGGCGTTTGAGGCGTGGTTCCTCTCCGCCGCGCACGACGACGAGGCGCTCGGTCGAGTGCTTGCGGCACTGCCGCACGCGGCTCGGGCGGCGGCGCTGCCATGAACGAGCGCAGCGAGCGCGTGACGCTGGTGCACGTGGTGCGCCACGGCGAGGTGCACAACCCGGGGAAGGTGCTCTACGGTCGGCTGCCCGGCTACCAACTGTCCGAGCTGGGACTGAAGATGGCCGAGCGGGTCGCCGAGTCACTGGCCGGGCACGACATTGCCGCGGTGGTCAGCTCGCCGCTGGAGCGGGCCCAACAGACCGCGGCGCCGATCGCGGCGGCCTTCGACCTCGACGTCGACATCGACCCGCGCCTGACCGAGGCCGCCAACCACTTCGAGGGCCTGACCTTCGGGGTCGGCGACGGCTCGCTGCGGCAACCGCGGCATTGGCCGTATCTGTGGAATCCGTTCCGGCCGTCGTGGGGCGAGCCCTACACCCAGCTCGCGCGGCGGATGTTGGCCGCCGTCGCCGCTGCGCGGGCGTTGGCCGCCGGTAGGGAGGCCGTCTGCATCAGCCACCAGCTGCCGATCTGGATCATGCGCTGCCGGATCGAGGGCCGCAGACTCTGGCACGACCCGAGGCGGCGCCAGTGCGGGCTGGCGAGCATAACCACGGTCCGCTACGAGGGCGAGCGCATCCATGCGGTCAGCTACCGGGAGCCGGCTGCCGACCTCGTGCCACGCACGACCGGCCCGTCGGGAGCCTGATGGGTAGTCAGATTGCAGCGCAGGCGACGTTCTCGCACGCGGTGACGTCGGGTTCGCTGTTGGTCGCCCTGCCGGTCGCCCTGCTGGCCGGCCTAGTGTCCTTCGGCTCGCCGTGCGTTCTGCCACTGGTGCCCGGCTACCTGTCCTACGTGACCGGGATGGCGGGGGCCGACCTCGGGGCGGCCCGCCGGGGACGCGTGCTCGCCGGAACGGTCCTGTTCGTGTTGGGGTTCGCCGCGGTGTTCGTCTCGTTCGGTGCGGCGTTCGGCTACGTCGGCGCGAACCTGGTCGAGCACCTCGATGCGGTCAACCGGGTTCTCGGGGTGATCACCGTGCTGCTCGGGTTGAGTTTCCTGGGTGTCCTGCCCGGCGCGCAGCGGGAGTTCCGATGGCTGCATCGCGCGCCGCCCGCCGGTCTGGTGGCCGCACCGGTGCTTGGGGTGCTGTTCGGCGTCGGCTGGACGCCGTGCATCGGCCCGACCCTGGGCGCGGTGCAGGCGTTGGCCTTCGACAGCGCGAGTGCGGGACGCGGGGCGTTGCTCACCTTCGTCTACAGCCTGGGCCTGGGCCTGCCGTTCATCGCGGCTGCCGTCGGACTGCGCCGCGCGCTGGGGGCGCTGGGGTGGGTACGAACGCACCACCGGGGGGTGATGGCCACCGGCGGCGTCATGCTCTGCACGCTGGGCATCCTCCTGCTCACCGGGGTCTGGACCACGCTGTCGGTCCACCTGCGCATCTGGACCTCCGGCTTCGAGACCGCGATCTGAGATAACGTCAGATGTCCGTTGCCACAAGGCTTCCCGACGCCGGCGCGCCCGCGCCTCCGCCGTTGGGTCCACTGGGCATGGCTCGCTGGGCCTGGCGGCAGCTGACGTCGATGCGCACGGCCCTGCTGCTGCTGTTCGCGCTCGCGCTGGCGGCGGTGCCCGGCTCGCTGATCCCGCAACGCTCGGTGGACCCGATTGCCGTCGGCGCCTTCCACCGGCATCACCCGCAGCTGTCGCGCTGGTACGACCGGCTTGGCGCCTTCGAGGTGTTCTCCTCACCGTGGTTCTCCGCGGTCTACCTGCTGCTGATGATCTCGCTGATCGGCTGCCTGGTGCCGCGCAGCCGGACGTACCTGGCCGGCATCCGGGCCCGCCCACCCGCCGCGCCCCGGCACCTGGACCGGCTGCCCGAGCACCGTGGGACCACGGTGGGGGCAAGCCCGCCCGCCGTGCTGGATGCGGCCGAGAGCTGCCTGCGGGCGCGGCACTTCCGCGTTGACCGCACCGCGGACACCCTGGCCGCCGAGCGCGGATACCTGCACGAAGTCGGCAACCTGGTCTTCCACCTGGCGTTGGTCCTGGTCCTGATCGGCGTCGCCTACGGGCACTTGTTCGGCTTCAAGGGCAGCGCATTGGTCGTCGAGGGTCGGGGCTTCGCGAACACCCTCACCCAGTACGACAACCTGCGCGCCGGCCCGATGTACGACACCGATCGCCTGGCACCGTTCGAGCTGACGCTGGATCAGTTCCGCGCCAGATACCAGGTCGAGGGCAGCCAGCGCGGGGCCGCGCGCGACTTCGTGGCCGCACTGCACTACACCTCCCGGCCGGGAGCGGCACCCCTGCCGCGGGAGATCCGCGTGAACCACCCCCTTCACGCCGGCGACACCAAGATCTATCTGGGCCCGCACGGCTATGCCCCGATGGTGAGCGTGCGCGACGGTCGGGGCGCGACCGTGTTCTCCGGCCCGGTGCCGTTCCTGCCCGTCGACCCGGTCGGTCTCAGCTCGCGCGGGGTGGTCAAGGTTCCCGATGCCGCACCCGCGCAGCTCGGCTTTCAGGGCTTCTTCCTGCCGACCGCAGCGTTGGACACCAGGCGCGGGCCGTTCTCGGTCTTCCCGCAGCCGCTGAACCCGCGGTTGGTGCTCAACGCCTGGTCCGGCGACCTCGGGCTGGACCAGGGGATACCCCAATCGGTGTACCGGCTGGACACCACCCACTTGACCCAGGTCCGCGAGGCCACCGCCGCCGGGGCGCCGCCGGTCACTGCGTCCCTCGCGATCGGCGACCAGATGACGCTGCCGCGCGGCCTCGGCAGCCTGACCTTCGACGGCTACCGGCAATGGGTTGTGCTGCAGATGGCCGATGACCCCGGTCGGGGACTGACCTTGGCCGGTGCGGCCGCGGCGATCGCCGGACTGTTGGCGTCCCTATTTGTGCGTCCGCGGCGCCTGTGGGTGCGCGCCGCGCCCGACAGCGGCGGGCGTACCGTGGTCGAGGTGGCCGCGCTGGCCCGCGGCGACGGCGCGGATCTCGCCGCCGACGTTGACCGGGTGATCGACGCCGTCGGCGCGACCCCATCGCCGGCCGAAGCGCGAATCAAGGAGTGAGCGTGCACCCCGAACTGGCCCGGGCCGCCGACCGGTTCGTATATTTCGCCATCGCCGTTTACGCGTTGGCGATGCTGGCGCTGGCCGCGGAATGGGCGTTCGGTAGCCGCACCCGCTTTGCCGGTGCCGCCGAGGTTCGGCAGTTGGTCGCCGCGGGGGGTGGGTCGGCGCCGACGCCGTCCGCTCCGCCGTCTGCGCAACCGGGTCCGGCCGATGATCGGGCGGCTCGCTTCGGCCGAATCGGGTTGTCGCTGACCACCTTGGCCTTCGGCCTGCACCTGGCCGGGGTCGTCTGCCGCGGCCTGGCCGTGCACCGGGTGCCGTGGGGCAACATGTACGAGTTCTCCACCGCGGCATCGCTGGCAGCCGTGGGGGTGTTCCTCGCGCTGAGCCGCCGCCACGACGTCGGCTGGCTCGGGATCTTCGTCGTGACCCCGGTGCTGCTCACCCTGGGTCTCGCGGTCACCGTGCTCTACACCGATGCCGAGCAGCTGCAGCCCGCGCTGCAGTCCTACTGGCTGG
>Ga0157362_1000609_pt1 | contig 12679 bp, 2 predicted proteins | sample AttlaeALBM3_FD_111480 | JGI IMG/M metagenome (GOLD analysis project Ga0157362, IMG submission 111480) | Fungus gardens microbial communities from leaf cutter ant in Ribeirão Preto, State of São Paulo, Brazil - Atta laevigata ALBM3 | ecosystem: Host-associated > Fungi > Mycelium > Unclassified ... | reverse complement strand
TACATATTTGCGGTACTTATTTTTATGTTAATTAATACTACTATTTTTGCTCCTAATTTTTGTTTCCCGCGCATTCCATTTTATGCGCAATGCTTGTCGCAGTTGGCGACTACAGAATAGAGAATTAAACGATGGATTCTGTATTCGCGGCGTGTTTCTCTATTCCGTTGATCACTGGACAGATTCCAATAGTGAATAGAAAGACAGGTCAAAGGCGGCACTTGTCAGTGTCCCGTAACTTGTAACAGCTTGTTGGAATGCGCCACGATTTGCTGATAGGGATCTCATGTTATTGGCTAAGCGATCTTCTTTAATCGTACATGCAATGCAAATGTCGAAAGGACTAGTCAGGATCGACGAAGCATTCAGTGACAAATTCAATCGAATATTAATTCGATTAATATTAGTTTCGAAGCGGAAATGTTTCTGTATTATATATGTATTCTATATAAATCTTGTTAATCTTTCCATTACTTCATGTAATTATTCACTAAAATAAATAGATTTTAAGCAATTAGTCCATAAAATAAAAATGACTATATGTTATCAATCTTAATAACATTACAATCTTACTCGGTTCAAATTTTTTCTTAACAAATATGATATCAAAGTTGAAGTGAGAAATAATGATGCAATTTAAACGATAAGGCGTTGCATAAATGACTTACACGATAGTACATGATCACTGATCACAACTGTAAAAAGTCTCGCGTTTAAAAGCTACTTCGACATACCGGCGATATCTCATGACGATTATTTCTCTTAATCGTCCCGCAATGATGAGAAGCCCACGTGGTAATTTTAGCATCAAGTTACAGGATCTGCATCGCGTGTTTCCTTCTCGATTCTCGATTTTCTTGTGAGGTGGAGAAGCAACACAACATCGAAATAGATTCCCCGTGAATCGTGAGTCGAAATGACAGCGTGTCCGCGCGTGGATTAATCAACCGACGATAATTAATTCCGTCCGTGCTGTAACTTATCTCGGTGTCTCACGTAAAAATCAACGTTCTCGTAGAACATAGGTTAATCCAAAGTAACAGGTAACTGTCAACTGCTATGCTGTCTTCATATTTACCTTTACGGATATTACAGATATAGGGAAGATCGAGTAGTACACGGAGGCAAACTGCAATCAATTCTCGACTAAACTATGAAACGAAAAGAACGAACTTCATTACGACGAACTATGCGTTGTTAATTAATAAGAAAATCAATCACTAAAAAAGAGAATATTATTTTGCATGACTTCAACAGTAGAACTAAGAATAATTGTATTTCTTCACGAATAAAACAATATTTTATTTTAACACTTATATACGTTATTTGAATATTTTATGTTTATAATATGTATTGTTAAAAATAAGATGGTGTACATACAGAAGACGTGACGTAACAAGTCTATCTAGTAACAAGTTTACTTAGTTTCGTTACATCTTCCGATATCGCAAGTTTGTAATTAGGAATAGTAGATTATACGATACTGCACATCGCAATATTTGGCTGCAGCCACGAAAGTTAATTATTTTCCCAACAGAAGCAATAAAGCAGTTACATTTTTTGGTAACAAATATAATCGTTGTACTTTGTAGACGTATACAATATACATACGTATAGAACGTGCGTAAATTTTATCCCCAGATTTCGTTGATTGAATGTGAGTCTGTAAACAAAATTATCAAAATTCGGTAAAAAAAAAATGACGGAAATTATAAGAATTCAATACTTTTCAGTAACACTAAAGAGTTATTTTTTTCAATGCAAGGTAACAAATTACTTTTTAAAAACCCTAGTAATGTGACTGCATTATTAACTAAAACTATTATCAAAACTATTATCGTTATTATCATACATTTCTTTAGGAACAGTGGAACGACGATATAACGTGCCATGTTAATTGCTAATCCATTATAACTTTATTATTCCATTGCAAGATGCAGACATGCACGTATAAAGATATATCGATTCCACGAGAAAACAAACCCAGTTACATCACTACAATTTACAGTAAACTACAATAATGACAATCGCTATTATACTTATCGTTCGGATATAGCAATTGCGAATAATGTAACAGATACTTTACCACCCATAACTACTAACTTTATTGCAACGACGATAAAACAAAAGAAGGAACTTTTATGACACAATTTAACGTTTTCTCGCATAACGGTTGTGTATCCCGCCTTATAACGGCACAATCAAATCTTTACTAAGTTGATCCATTTCGTGTTTAACACCATAACAAATTTGATTTTATCACAGTCATGCAATGAACGTCTAACTGAAGCTTATAAAAAATTACAAAACAATTTTATTAGCAATATATATATATTTTCAATTCGATTTAAATGACTACAATATGTAGTATATAAATTCACATCGAATTATTTAAAAAGTCCGCACACACTTTCCATAATAGTAATCGAAAGACGTACCATAAGAGCAAATCGGAGCTGAAAGTTTTTGAAAATTTTTGATTATAATTGGCTACGATTAGATGCTGTAGGAAGTATGTGTGCAGCCCCTTAAGATTCAGCTGTTTAAGACTGTTTATTCTCTACTTGTTGTGTACAAACATTTATGATCCTAAGAAATTCTTTGTTTAATAACATATGTTTTTTTTGTTTACTGATTGAAAAGCATTTGAGCAATATATATATATATATATATTTAATATGTGTAAAATATTCTCTAAAAGCAATTACTTTGTTTGAACTATCCTTTTTATTCATAAATTCTTTAGAATTAACATTTACTTCATGAAAGTTTCATTAAAATTAATTACAATATTTCAAAACGTCAATAATTAAGCCTCCATGAAAGAGTCTACTAAAGCAACGTTCATATGATTTACCAATTTAAATAAAAAAGAATAAATAAATAAAAAGAAAAGAAAAAGAAATTTATTACTTAATTACATATCAAACTGAATCTCATTATATGGTATTTTTAAAAGCTGATTGAAAAATTATTAACTCAATTACTTTAAATTGACTTAAATCTGATAAAAAAATAGACCAATAAAATATAAAAAATAAAATTTAATATTGTGCGCCCACAATATTAAATTCATCGTAAAATAAAAAACGGTCATATTATTACGTTAAATATTATCGATTTGTGTGGCTGAAAAAATTTCAAGTCTGAACGACGTCGTTGATCGACAAGATTCATTTGAAACTTGAAGCATCTCATTCGCGAAGACTGTTCCGCCAAGCTCGGCGAGAAATTACCGAGACACATTTGCAATTTGCCCATGTGAAATTCCATCGCCGTAGCCGTGGTTTACGCACGACGCATACGAATGAACAGAACATTAAGGCGGACGTTAACGGCCGACGGTATCGCTAAATAATGAAATCGCACGGTTGTAAAATAATTTATTTATTATTCGATTGTCGAGCAGTCGTATCTCCGGATAAATTTCCGTCTGGTCAAGATTGAAAGGCCGCGTGATCTCGGCAAACCGGGTGTTGAGCCGAAAAAGAATCCGCGACGCGTATGCGGTCATGCGTGCAAACACGAGCGAAATACTCGCACGCCCGCATGACGCTCAAAAAAATTGCATGAAAGAGGCACAAGGCGTAATTTTACGACAAGACGCAACAATCGAGAACAACATTGGCGTCGACTCATTCTACAGAAGAAAGAGAAATGCAAATCTGTCTCGCTTCAAGAAATTTCGGACCGTTTTTTTAATTATTCTTTCGTGCAAACGTTCATTTAATATATATAATTTTAAGATTTACAATTTTGTATATAACATTGGGCGTAAAAATTAGTTTAGATTTATTCATACTTATCGATGTTACTGTAAATTTAATAAAAAAAAAAACAAAACTTAATAAATTAACAGGAAATTTACTTATTTGAACTTTATTCTTATAAGGACCGAATTGGAAACGTTGATTTTTATATCGTGTTAATTAAAAAAATATATAACATAATAATTCTAAGATTCGTTACACACAATTTGATTCGACGCCAATGACAACGCATTCTGTTACGAGGTATCTCATGCATCGTTTTCTATTTCTCACGTATAATTCACCTGGAAATTTAAATTTATGACACATTACAGAGCGCGCAATCACAGTCATTCACTGGTGGTAAATTTACTGCCTTGTATAAAAAGATGCGAAGAGTAACAATAACTGATGGCAAAAGCAGTGAAATTCCGAGTATTTCGGTCTTGTCTGCAAACAATTTACAATACACACTTACATCCGTAATTTTCTAAGGAAACGAAATGAAAATAGAGAAACCTAATCTAAGAGTAAGATAAAATTAAAATGGAATAAAAAGATCATTTTAAATTGTACACGTTGGATTAAAGGTCTTTCATAACTGTAGCACTAAACTTAGAATCGTCCAATTAATTTGCATTGCGCTAAAGAAAATAAAAATATAATAATTTGTTATTAAATAATATCTTCATTTACTTTCTTGACAATATCGCAAGTTTCCCATTTAAATTTAATAAAACAAACAAATATTACTAACATTTCTATCGTTCGCATAAAAACAAGTTCGTTCATTTATGGATTTCCGCTATAAAATTAAAATTTATCTATTAATATATCGATTAAACATAATTTCTTAAATTATTTTTGGATATAATCCTTCTTGCGCGCACACAACATAGTACTTGAACCTTATAAATAATATGGATAAAAAGATTTGCAATAATATGTCGTAATGCCTCACACAGCTGTAAATTATTATCTAAACTGTTGGCAATATTACCCGTCGCTTCTGACAATATTAGTAGCTATAATCCGCCATAATCATAGGCAACGAGGCCGATAACTCTTGTTAGAATGGTGATTCATTATGTCCGGCCGATGCGTTGCGATATTTTATTCCCTTGGAGTTTTTCCCGTCTCGGCTAACATTTTAATGACAATTTATGTCCTCGTTTTTATGGACGTCTTAGACCGGAAATCAATTCATTTGTCCATGGACGACTTCTTATGTAAAAAAAAACATATTTCCCGTTTCTCAAGCATTATGATTTATCGTATTTAATGTATCTGGGAATAAAATTTACAACGTAACAAACAATTGCTTTCGAAGGGTTGTCAAAGTGTCCTGCTGTCATTTTGCTGGTTTAAAATGTTGTGAATAGTATTGTGAATTTAGTACGTGCTATCAAACTTGTCTAATACATTTTCGTTCACTCATTTAAAAAATTGATCAAAAAATACATTTTACCATATGATTTAAATATTAGAAATGATAACATATATATATATATAAATACTCTAAATCATGAAATAATAATAATAATAATAATATCTGCAAAGCTTTTAATGAAACTTAATTGAAGATTTGTACATTTTCGCTTATATTTATTTTTAAATATCGTAATCTAATGAATTTCCTCTTGTCTAACATTTTCAAATTCAAATATATACTTATAATAATATAATAGTAAAAATTTCTGTAATATTAAAATTTTTATCACTCCGACGCGTCAGAATTTAAAACACTATTATAAAAATAAAATAAAATTATGGAAGAATAACAACAAACATTTCAACAATTTTCTAGATTCAAAAAGCAATTTTACTATTTACGTTATAAATTCTTCTTTCAGGAATGTTAAATATGATAAATTATGACCTAAAGAAAAGAAATATGTTTTCCATAAACTCTTTTATAAACTTTGTTACCTTCTTAAATAAACAAGTGATCAAAGAAAGATCATAAATCAATGCGATCAGATTGCTAACTAAATTAGTCAGGAATATTTGAAGTATTTAAAAAATTCTATCTAGATGTTGACAGATTCGGGTATGCATTTTAATAGATAATATATTCATACTGCAAATATTTTTGTTATGCTAGCCAGCTAGGTATGTTCAGGTATGTTCATGTCACGGCAATGGCTTGACATGCTGACAAAAGTCATACACGTGGGCTACCAATCACACGTTGCATGCGGTGTTTTAGTTCAGCCTACGGACATGAATATTGACTGCCTACTCAATAACCGAACGGCATCGATTAATAAAACGACAATAAAACACGATCTACCTACCCGTAACTTGTATGCATATAGACGACCGTAATCTTAAATTTCTTGATATCTCTAAATACTTTAGCCGTTTTCCCTAGAACGCAATTAGTATCCGTCACATTTAATCTGTATTCAGTATTTTTCTATACGTACGAATTAATTCCTAATCTTATTTAATAGACATACAAAAATCGTAAGCTCGCGCCGTTCTGGAAAAGTCAAGACGAGATTAGATAACTCTTATAATATCTTTTTCGCCGACTACCGCACACCAAAACCGGGTGTTTACCAAGAGATAAAAACCTAAAGTCGCGAATACATTCTGCACTGCGTATATACATATATGTAGGTATGCTACTATAATACTTATAAGCAAATATACCGTGTTGTGGCATGTCGCGCTTTGTACGCGACATAGGCCGTCAATTCGAGACTTGTCATTCGATTCGGCACTTGATAAAACGCGCCGAAGATATTTTTTTCAAGAATGACAGACGCGACACCGTAATTTCCGCGTGCAGAAACCGTTTTGCTCCCACAACGAGATTCTGAAGTTCGCGGCTCTCTTCGCGTTCTAATATATTTTAACAAGAAAAACACATCCTTTTATCAAATCTCAATTAAAAACGCAATGAAAGATGTATATAATCTGTAACACTTAAAGTGAGATAAAATTTCAAAAATAAAATTTTCTTTATGTTGCACGTAGAAGAATGCGGTTTAAGTTAAGTGAGTCGCTTGTATGGAAGTCATTTCCTCTATAACGAAATATCTTACAGCGCCATACTATGTAGATAACTATAATATATTTGACTAGTAATTTATTTTTATCTCGTAACTTAAGCTCCGATCGGTATCTCGCCGCTAGCGTTTGCTGGGGTTGTCATTTTACAAGCCATTTGCATAATTGAATCGCTTACCTAATTTAAGGGTATAATAAATTCAACTACGTTTAATAATAATTCGTGATAAAGTGGTAACGCGCTTCCGCGTGCTCTTTCATAAATATATCAACCCCTCCCCCTCCCCTTCTCTCTTTCTCTCTCTCTCTCTCTCTCTCTCTCTCTCTCTCTCTCTCTCTCTCTCTCTCTCCCACTGTCTACGGTTGAAATTTGCATTCTGCTACTATAACGAAGTACTTGGCGAAATTCAAGAATCGTGGCTTCAGTCAGTCGAGAGTTCGCGATATTGCAACGTGTGCATATAGCATGCTTTGCGTTGCAAAGAAAGTAGTAACATCGTCGTTTAGGTGAGCCGTTTGCACAATTGTATATTCATCAAGCCGAAATAATCATATTCATATCTTCCATCTTTGAATATATAAATATATATGACTTAACGTTCCAAATACCAACTTGAAAATACTTAAATGTTAAATTATTATCAATTATGATAATTAACGCTAATCAACATTGTCACGCGTATTCGAAACCGATAAAAATCTTTGCGTGTTTCGAGAATATATTTTTATAAAAGCTGAATAACATTATTTCTCAATGGCATTGTATGAAATTGATTAAAAAAAAACTCTTATAATCTTATGTCTCTAGAATAATAAAAAAAAACGTAATTAAAAATTTATTTATTTATTCTCTCTCTCTCTCTCCCTCTCTCTCTCTTTAAAAATAAAGATATTAAAAAATATTTGGCTTACTATCAACTAAAAGTGGAATCTACAATTATTATTTATTCGCACATTATATATTTCTTATATAATCAATTAATCACATAAAATTATTATGTATGTTTCGATCGAAGCTCGTATTTGCGAAGGTTCGCGAAACTATATATTCTTTTATATAGATGTGAATTATCATCAAATCATAATAATCCATCGTTCTATTTAATTACTTAAAAATAATAATAACTTTTTAAAGAACGTCTTAATGATATATTTTCAACTCTAAATTTCTTCTATTGCTGGTAACATGCAAATTAGACCACTGAGTCTTACGCGACGTCCAACACTGACTGAAGCGTGAGACACGCGTTTAAAACGGTAGCGATATTTACGCACGACTTCAAATCCGTCTGCCGGCCTGTCGGATGTAGAGTTTGTGTAGGCTTCGTACCTCCTCCGCTATGCTCCGTCGCATGCAACGGCTGAACATTTATCTTCTTCTTGCTGTACCGTGAAAAGTGACAGCAACCCGGTTGCAGCAGCACAGCCGCCAAAGAGCGAAGACGTTCCATACACCGCTTGCTGTCGCTCGATGTTTCGGTTATTAATTTTTACGAGTCCACAAGTGCCGCATGAAAGAGATGCCGCTTTGAACGACGGCTATCGATATTAGCCAGTAAAATGATTCGAATACACGATGGTATAATGAAATAGTTCAAATAGATACTGATTTACTTCCCGGCAGATTAGTAAATCGCCGCGTGTTTTCTCAAACATCTTAATCTGTCCAATAAAAAAAGTCAAAGGAGAGAGAATCTAATATATAATAATTATAAAATATTCTTTAAAAAATAATCGCAATATATACAGGAGGTATTTGAATAAGCGTCAAATATTTTAGAGACGTACTTCAATCGACTAAGCATTAAAAAAGATCATATGAACGTAAGTCTAGAAAAAAAGTAAATATAAGACAGATAATTTTGATACAAAAATTGTTTGTTAGTGTTTATGAGTATAGATGATTATTTTCCTCAAAGATGAATTGACCGCGAGAACCACCGGATTTTAACTCAATAGTCTTCCATTTTTATATTTAAAATTCATGTCTTTATGCAATACTTGTGCTTGATGTTAATGTTTTAAGAGAATGTATTGTAAACAGATGTAAACAAATACATAGACATTCGACGAATATTCAACAGAATATGACAAAGCATAGAAAATGCATGTAATCAGAAGATTATTTTGAATACTTTTCGTAATAAAATAGGTCTGTTCGCATTGCTTGTACTTTTTGCACTCAATACTTCCTTTCTTTTCAGCGTTCGAAAAAAATATATAGATATGTTCATCTTAAATGTAAAAATTATGAAAATTTCAAACAACGCTGGCAAATCTAATGTTCTGTTTTGTGTTTACCTTTTTCTTAAATTATGTTTTGATTAATTCCATTACTTGTTCCATTAATTGTTTATTAAACAATAAAAATTCCTATCTCAGAAACTAAATTTTTCTAAACTCTTCACTTTCTCTTTATAAATTTATGTTTATAATCTTTTTTAATGTTTAGTCTATAAAAACACGTCTCTAAAAAATTTGATACTTGTGTGAAATACACCCTATATTTCATCATTGATAATTTAGATAAAAACAATCTCAATTTATTTTATTCGTACATTTTAACATATAAAAATATAATATAACCTATTTTTATTAATATATATTTTGCATTCTTCATTATAATATATATCCTTTGCGTGCAAAATTTTCTACTCAACGCGCATTATTTTGCAAAAGGTTTGCAAAAAATAATTAAACCAAACAGCTTACATCATAATATCCATGATGTTGTAAAATTACGTGGTCTGTATATATTTACGGATTCGATTCGTACGCCGTTGCAATCGGATTGCACTTCTTGCTACAAATGACAGCAAACAGAATATGAACTACCTAGCCATTACGTGCGACAAAGCTCAACGTTTACAAGCGTGTGAAGCATGGTGGTTTCGCAAAAACTGTCAGTCATTGTGTAAGAACGTAAAGGAATATAAATAAAGATGAATGTGCTATCTTAACACATTTCTTGTGGCACACCAAGTTGCACGCTTACTACAGTTGTTAAGTTGTGAAAACGTCATATATATGTAGAAGAAAATAATTGAATTAATCACGAACAAGAACATACATCAATCGTATTCCTTTATGATTTACTATGATTATTAATCATAGTAATCATAGTAATCATGTTATATTCATTATAAAACAATTAATATACAGTAACTGAACAATTACATTCTCTATAAAGTGGAAAAATTAAAGATGTTGTCTGTTAAAAATTAATAATAAATAAAAAACTCTGTCAGTAATGTGACACATAATAGTAATAATATATGTATGTGTGCTTGCAATCAACAAATAAAATCAAAAAATTTTCATGTTCAGTCACTAAAAAATGCAATGTATTTTTTGCATACGACAAAGGAATGGTTAATCTTCTTTCAATCGCATGAAAAGAGCAGAAAACAAGATGCAGCTGTGCAACCATTAGCGACGACCGCCACGCCATTTTCATGATAATTATCCAAACTAATTACGTGCTGCATGTATCATATGTTTCTACTCATACTAACACGCAATCATATGTCATCCGTCGTTAATAATTACATTGTTCCCAATTACTACACAATTTCAAATATGTCATTTGTTGTAATTCTACAGATAATTTCAAGTTATAACATATCCGAGCTCATAGTGCATATGCATTTACCCGATTGTAATTTATATGATTGTAACGAGAAATTATAATGTTGCAACTTTATTTCTCGTACTTATTTCTTAGACTTGTCGTATTATGAACAATGTACTTTAAGCGGCAACCTTTTACGCTGCAGTCCACCCAAGCATCTTAGGTTTCACTTTTGTAACATAACACAGCTGTTTTGCCACAATAAACGTCAAGACCTAACATATAACGCCTGCAGTTAATCTTCTTCGTGCTGCAACTGCCAACGGTAAAAGATACGGACTGAACGGCAGTGACCTGCAGTTTTCATTGCAGCTCTGCACTGTAGTTCTGAGGTTTCGGTTATTAATTTTTACGACCTATGTAAATGCATAAGTAAAAGAAGATTTCAAGAGTAGAGCTCTCAGAATGCTTTCACATAAAATTATTGTCATGAAACTATGAATAACATATAAAATTAATACTGTTGTAGTTCTGTATACAAATAACATAAAAGCGATATTGGAATCGCTACCAAGATTAATAAAAGAGCGGAGATATATCGTGAGTATAATTCAATAAAAAATAGTAATTATATTAATTAAATTATTAATAGAAAAAATTAATAATTACATTCTCTATTTAATTTTACTTAAATTCAGATTTTATTAGAAACGCATATTTCTGAAATATTAGAATAATAAATATTGAAATTGAAATGCACAGAATACTTAAAGATTCTTCTATGTAACATTTTTAGATTTGACGTACATCTTATTAAAGTATGATATATTTAAAACGTTACAATTGATGACAGTTATACCAATTATATCAATTTCATTTTATTAACACTCATATTAATATTCTATCTATTAATTATTATAAACGCATAATAACATTAAAATATGTATACTGCAAATTGTAACATTTTACATTATAATATTACAGATATAATTGTTTTGTATGAAAACTAATTGTGTTTAGAAATATTACAAAATATTTTCAAAAAACGCATTTTAATTTACGATTATAAAATTATGCATAGGAATATTATAAACGTTAATTAAAATAAATAAATAAATAATATATGAACAATATATATATATATATATATTACATTTCGTCCAAAGTTTACTCCAAATGAAAATAATAATCGTTAAACTGAGTAATAATATTACATAATATTATTTTTACTCTTCGTGAAAATATTTCGCAGAAATATAAACCGTATCGGATTCAAGTTGATATCTAGAATATCTGGAAAAAAAACTCGGTCTATTAAATCAAGAAGTTTCTGACAGATCACCTGGATCAGCAATCTAAAAACCGAAAGAATATGCTTGGTGTTCCATTATTAATTTTCATGATGTTCGTCGCGTAAAACGGCCGTAAAAGCGACCGACGCGGCAGACTCGTTCGATCGCAAGCGACGCTTTTCGCAAGGAATCGTGGCGATCTAATGAATAATACAGCGAATTCTCCTGGCGCGATCCCTCCGTCTCGGTTTTGCGTCTACATTTTTCTGCGTCGTCCCATAATTTTTCCGCATAAAACGGCTGCGCACTGATCAGTCCGCGCGGATCGCGTTGCAACGATTGAAAGACACTTTGCGGCCAGTCATGTCGAGAATTAATAATGCGTCGCACACCTGCCTGATTTAAACGGCTCGATACGAGAAACGCACTTGCGGCAATAACTCGTCCTCCATTCCCGCTCTGTATACAAATGGTGAAAGACACTATCGGACGGAATGGTCTGATTATTGATTTTTCTCGTTGATTTTTCTCTCATCGAAGTCCACATTAAAATAACTCTGCATCGCTCTCCGGAACATTCCGCCCTAATCGTTAGAAAATCACAGAGGGACCGCGATGCGAGTCGCGAAAGAGCAGTTTGCCGCCGCTGTAATTAACGCTACAATCGGAATACTCCGGATAATACCCGATGCGGTTGCATTTGAGCGCGCAATTGGAATTAATGAAAGCTGTCTGAATAGGTATAGGTAGAAGAGTATAAATTCCACGCTAAGGCAAGTCACGACGAGATTTGGCGTACAGAGCCCGCATATCGCGCGTTGCACTATCAGAATTCCAAAACTTTAGCATATGCATAACTGACGATTGGCTCGATCCGACTACTGTAATTTCAATCCACTAAACTCACTGGTTTACGATATACTAATGCACGAATCAATTTTTTTGTGCGATTCACACAACACAAATACGCATTTTAGGAAAAAAAATGCCAATTACTAAATAAAAAAATGACGCAGCTTGATATACATGAACTGAAACAAAAATAGTTT
>Ga0157362_1000608_pt1 | contig 12679 bp, 7 predicted proteins | sample AttlaeALBM3_FD_111480 | JGI IMG/M metagenome (GOLD analysis project Ga0157362, IMG submission 111480) | Fungus gardens microbial communities from leaf cutter ant in Ribeirão Preto, State of São Paulo, Brazil - Atta laevigata ALBM3 | ecosystem: Host-associated > Fungi > Mycelium > Unclassified ... | reverse complement strand
TTAATCTACGAACTAAGGAATTAAGATGTAACTACTGGAGTACTTATACTAAGTCCGGAATAGGAGGAGTACAAGTAATTAGTCTACATCGTGATCCTATAGGAGTAGACAACAGGAGTCTAGAACCGAAAAATTAGTAATAATATAAAATAAAAAGAAAACTATATTATTTAATTGGGTATTTTCCGTCATATGACAATATTCTTTGGCTCTGGCCAACTGAGTACTTTATTTACCTTTTCTTTCTTCATCTCTATTCTATTAGATTCTATGACAACCCCTAAGAACCCTATCTTCTTCATCTTCCACACACATTTTTCTGGCTTGATATACAAGTTATTTTCCTCTAATCTCTTCAGTATCTCTTTTACAATCTTATCATATCCTTCTTCTGTTTTTGTCCCTACTAACACATTGTCTACAAATGCTGTGATCTTTTCTTTATTTATTAAGTCTCTTAAAATTTTATTCATCATTGTCTGAAATATAGCTGGCAAGTTTGTTATTCTGAAGAACATTACTAGTAGCTCAAAGGACCCCATATACATTGTAAATGCTCTCTTCTACTTATTCTCTTTCTTGATCCTTACATTATTGAACCCCTACCTTAGATCCTCACTATCTGGTCATTTAGATTATGGTAGTCCATTACTATTTGCTGACTTCCATCTTTCTTTCCTACAAAGAACACTGGTGATGCTTGAGAGGATTTGAATAGTCTGATATACCTCTTTCTTAGCTAGTCTTTTATGAATTTTTGGACTTTTTCTCTCTCATTCTTGGATAGAGGGTATATTCTTTCCTTTCATAGTTTAAACATCTCTTTAAGATCTATAGCTTGATTCCAAACTTTTTTAGTTAGCATTCTCTTGGATTCTACCTTTTCAAATACTTTTCTTTACTTCAAAAATTTCCTAGGGACCAACTCTTTAATCTTTTTATGATCTGTCTTGATTTCTTCTTCTTTTCCCCAATCTTCTTTATCGTCTATTGTCTATCTGATGATTTTTTCTTTTTCTAAAGTAGTTACCTTCTTAACCTTCTTTTTCTCTTTCTTTTGCTCTGTTGTAAGGGGACTACCCTAGGGTTGGGCTTAGTGACGTGAGTAGGTTCCTACCTAAGAGCCGTCATCTCTCCGATCGCCTTCCTACTGTCTTCCTTCCTCTCTCATGATTGACATGTTGTGTGATCCTGTATAACTAATATTGGGACTTGTGAGAATACTGGTTAGGTACTATGAGAACAATGCCTGACGGTCTAGTAGTATAAGTACTAGTCGGCTGTAGTAGATCTACTTCAGTTGAATATCACCCTAGCTTCCGGATCCTACCCATTAGCTTAAGGAAGTCTTCGCTTAAGTGCTGAATTGACCCCTAACATCTGTCCTACTACACAAGAGTAAACATCTCATCATTTTGACTTCTTCTATTTTCCAATTTATTTCTGGATTATGAGCTTACAACCATGGTATTCCCAGAATTATGTTTGTCTTTTCTAAATCATATATATTTATCCTTATCCTTTCTACGTGATTTTTATAGTATATGTTTACCTTTATTTAGTAGGTAATTGCTCCTATACTATTGTTTGTTCTATCCATGTTTTTCACTTGTATCAGTCTTTCTAACTTCTGCAGCTTAAACCCATGCCTAGCTGCTATCTTTTTATCTATGAATATTTCTGTTGCACCACTATTCAAGAGCACTTTCACTGTTATGCTATTACACCACAAGCAAATTTTCTGTGAAAGATAACATTTGATATACTTTATACCAACGGATTCTCAATTAGAATTTGCTCTAGAACCCTTTCTATATCCTCAGAATGTAACACTATATGATAAGTATATTGAGCAGATGATAATCGACCTAGAGCTCATGTTGAGACCTCAAGAGACAATTAGAATGAACTGGCATCAGGTTACTAAGAGAGTTACTGAGAGACTACGCTTTAGATCTACCTTTAGATGGACTAACTTAGAAAGATGATAAACTTGTACTCTAGAACCAGCACTACTCAGATGAAAAACTTAGACTAATAGACTTTGTGCTTGTAAATAAGCATTGATGGCATCAGATCAATTATATTTAGATAAATGACCTTTAGCACATGACTTGGAGATACTAGGCATTTATTGAGACTTGTTAACTACTTAACAGATAATCAATAAAGTCCAAATTACAAAGCAGCATCAAGAGCATAATAGGAGAAGACAGAAGAATATTTCAGAAGGAAGTGGCAATAAAGACACATCATCTTTGATAGGAAGGACTTGGTAAGAGAATGTGTCATCACAAAAAAAGGAAAGGGCCATATCATCAGTGAGAATTTGGAAGGCCTTAGGACAGAAAAGAGGCAATGGAATCCTAAAAGTAGTAATAGTTTCCCTTTTATATTTTATTTCTTGAGTTTCAGGGCTTTGTAATATTTTTAATATAGTATCCGGAGTGTGGTTGGATTAGAGAATAACCTCTTGACTCCTACCTTCATCTACACTGCCTCTGGAATCGTGAATACAGATCTATTGAGAGTAAGAAGACTAGGACTAGTAGGGTGTCTTAAGAAGAACACAGAATTGTAATGATCGACCTTATTGTCTTCTCATTGTCTCCAGATGCTTTATACATGGACTACTTTTTCTTTGATATTACTTCATATATCTAATGAATCAGTCAGCACCTCACTGGTGGGGCATGTTCTTTACTCAGCAGACCTCATGTATTCCTCATATACTCCTCATGGTACATAGGTATATATATACAATAAATACTCTCCTATATTCCCTACGCTTTACCAATTGTATCATTCCCTTCCTTCCTTTACTCTCAATCTATCCTCAAGTCTTTACTTGAAGTTGCAACCTGAGTTACTCCTCAAGGTCATAACATTTGGTAAAGTGTCATCAACTCACCTTATAACTGGGAGGACGGCAAACTAGCAGACCAGCCATTGGTATATCACAAAGATTGCTGCTGAACGTATAATTGGAGCACAGGAGGTAGAAGACCTCGAAGAACAACTCAGTTCAGTCCATATCATGAAGAACAATCAGAGTACCAAGAAGAGTTTGAGGAGCAGGACATACAAGACACAGAATCAGAGGCCAACAAAACAAGCAACAAAGAAGAACTCGACGAGTTAAGTGACATACCATCAGTAAGACAACCAAAGCAAATTATGTCCAGAATACGCTTAGGCACACCAGCACCAATGGCCAGGACAATACCAGTATCAGCACTAGCAGAGGTGGTAAACCACAAATCAATGGTTCCAGAACCTGGATGGTTCAATGGGGACAGAAAGACATTCGAAGACTGGTGAAGAGCTATGAAGCTCTACCTCAGAGCAAACAAAGTCACAGATGCTGATGAAAAAATAATCGCAGTACTAGGCAGATTCCGATGTTACACTGCAAATAAATTTTCTGCGGAAGATAACATTTGATATGCTTTATACCAACGAATTCATAATTAGAGTTTGCTCTAGAGCCCTTTCTATACCCTCAGAACGTACTATCATATAATAAAGACATTGAGTAAGAGAGAACCAACCCAGAGTTCATGTTGATATCTCGTGAAGCAAACAGGATGGGCTGGGATCAGGTTTAGGAAGAAAGTCATAGAAGGACTATGCTCTAGATCTATTATAGGAGAGAACTGACTTAGAGATATGGCAGATCAAGACTCCAGAACCAGTAGTGTTTGGATGGCGGACTTCAATAGATAGACTCTGGTTGCAATTAAGTATTGATGGCATCAGATCAATTATATTTAGATAAATGAGCCCTAGGATGCAACTCGAAAATACTAGACATTGAGTGGGGTTTACTGACTACTTAATAGATAATCAAGGAGGTCCTTTTTACAAAGCAATATCAAAGGGAGTGATGGAAGATCAGGAAGAATATTCTAGAGAGAAGCAACAATGAAGACGCGTCATCTTTGATGGGAAGAATTTGATGAAGAGAACGTGTTACCATGAGGACACATTATCACTGGGAATTAGGATGGACTTAGTGTGAGAAGAGATTGAAGGAACATCAAAAGTAGTAATAGTTTCCTTTTTATATTTTATTCCTTGAGTTTCAGGGCTTTGTAATCATTTTAATATAGTATCTGGTGTGCAGTTGGATAGGAGAGAACCTCTTGACTCCTACCTCTATCTACACTGCCTCTAGAATCGTAAATGCAGATCTATTGAGAGTAAGAAGACTAGGACTATTAGTAGGGTGTCTTGAGAAGAACACAGAATATACCCAGAACTCGATCTAGGGAAAAGATGTAGACACAACTTGGGCAGGCTTCAGAGAGAACAGCAGGCTGGGAAAGCTTGGCTAGGTGCACACTTGGATTGCATCACACCCATAAGGTTCGGTGTTGGGGGTGCAGACAAGAGGGTAACTGAGTGTGGAGGGTCCATGAGTAATCAACTAACTGTATTTTCCAGAGGAGCTTTTGTCACGGTGTGTAAAGGTTGATACCTTAGGGAGGCTATGCGACGACGATCTAGAGAGATTTTACAATCATTTCACAACCACCAACATATATTTTATTGGAGCTGTGTATAATTCCTATTTTCTGATTATTTATAAACCTTCATCTTTGATTATCTCCCCTCGGACCTTTAGCATGCAATTGGGAGCTGGCACAGCATGGTTTTGTTTGTCCCAGTGTGCAATTCCCTTTTGCACCCTTTCACCGAGGAGGAACTGTAGGAGCATTTGCTCAACAAAAACTTAACAAAATAGATGAAGGAGATAACACTCCAAGTTAGAACACCTTTGAAACAGAATTACAACTGGTATACAGTGACAAGACAAAAGAAGCCAGTGCAGAATGGCATATCGAAATATTCACACAAGGAAAGAAACATATTACAGACTTTCTTATTGAATTCATGGCTTTAGCAAGCAAAGCACAGATGGATAATCAACATGCAATATTTTTGCTGAAAAAAAACATGAATAAAGAAATCATCAGAGCTATAATGGCATATTCACCAGCTCAAGCCCCAAAGAGTCTAGAACAATAGAAAGTAGCAATCACAGCAGTAGGACAAGGATATGAGTGGACCAACATCCACTACGACTACAGGACAGGCTCAGGAATAACCTATGGAGGAATGGACAAACCAATGGAAATAAGACGATAACAGAATAACGGACAAAGTTGCAAACCCAAATGTTATAACTGTAACAAATTTGGACACATGGCAAAGGATTGCAGACAACCAAAGAAAGAGAAGAAACCACAAGGATGTTTCAAATGTGGCAAAGAAGGACACATCGCCATAGGATGCAGAACACCTCAACAGATGAAAACCAGAAGTTCATAAAGAGAAGACTCAGATGACAAAGAACAGAAGGGTTTTGTCGAAGGTTCAGAGTAGGCACAATACGACAAACTACTGTAAATAGTTCTGCCAAGAATCAATATATTATCCCATAACGGAGAGAACAATCGAGGGAACTTATAGTGTACCTAACAATCAAGACAGAAAATGGAAAGAAACTCAAAGTCAAGGCATTAATTGACTCCAGATGTACAAACACTACTATTGCTAGGAAAACAGTTGAAGAAAAAGGAATACCAACCAAATCACTCTCAAGACCATTCGACGTATACAATTCAGATGGATCAAGAAATGGAGAAAAGACAATCAAAGAATTTGTACCCTTGGAAATCAACTCAAATGGACATATTGAACAAATTGATGCAGTAGTATCAGAAATCAAAGAAACAGACCTATTCCTAGGACACGACTGGCTAGCAGAACACAACCCAGAAGTAGACTGGAAAAAAGGAGTCATACAATTTACAAGATGCCCAGGATACTGCAAAACGGAACACAAATCAATATAGTTTACACCATGGTCAAGGAGACTACTACCAAAGGAAGAAGAAGAATCAAATAGAGGAGACAAAGAACCTGATCCAACGAATCCTGAAGACCTCCCAAAATACGTCCAACTGTTCACGCATTTATTTAACAAGAAAAAATTTGAGAAACTACCAAATAGACGGGAATGGGACCATGAAATCAACTTAACGGAAAAAGCACCAAAGGAACTCAATGCAAAGGCCTACCCAATAACACTCAAAGAAAAAGAAACACTCAATCAATGGCTAGACAAACAATTAAAAGCAGAACTCATCATAGAATCAAATTCAAGATATGCAGTACCATGTTTCTTTATTCCAAAGAAAGATGGAACACTACGATTGGTACAAGACTATAGACAGTTGAATCAATACACAATCAAAGACAAAACACCACTACCCCTGATCAATGAAGTAATCAACAAACTCAAAGATGCTAAATACTTCAATAAATTGGATCTAATCTGGGGATACAACAATGTACGGATAAAAGAAGGCGACAAATGAAAAGCAGCCTTTTTGACAAATAAAGAACTATTTGAACCAAAAGTGATGTACTTTGGACTGTGCAACTCACCAGGAACATTTCAATGGATGATAACAAGTATCTTCTGAGAACTACTATATGAAGGAATCCTAACAAATTATATAGACGACTTTGTAATCCTGGAGAAAACAGAAGAACAACTAGAAAAACACACTATTAGGTTCCTCAAAATAGCAGAGAAACACAATCTATGTTTCAAACAGTCAAAATGCAACTTCAACACCACAGAAATACCCATACTGGGAGTATGGGTTGGAAATGGAGAAGTACAGATGGAAGAAGAAAAAGTCAAAGCAATTAAGGAATAGAAGACACCAACAAAAGTAAAAGATGTCGAAAGTTTCCTAGGCTTTGCAAACTTCTATTGATGATTCATCAAAGATTTCAGTCACATTGCAGTACCATTAAATCAACTAAAAGGCAAAGGAGAATGGAAATGAACAGAAGAAGAACAGAACGCATTTGAAGAACTAAAACACAAGATAACCACACAACCAGTACTGGCTCTACCCAGAAGAGAAGGAAAATTCAGGGTAGAAGTAAATGCATCAGAACATGCAATCGGAGGAGTCCTCTCACAAGAACAAGAAGGCAAATGGAAACCAGTCGCTTTCCTATCAAGAACAATGTCACCTGTAGAAAGAAACTACAAAATATATGACAAAGAACTACTAGCAATAGTCGAAGCATTAGACAAATGGAGACAATACCTATTGGACGCAGTCGAGAAATTTGAAGTATAGACAGACCATAAAAACCTAAAATACTTCAAAGAACCACACAAACTCAATGGGAGACAAGCAAGATAGTACTTGAAATTACAAGACTACGACTTTACCCTACAACATATCCCAGGAAAGACAAACACAAAAGCAGATATACTATCAAGACGAGAGAAAGTGGATACAAAAGAAGATAATCAAGATATACAGATGCTCAAAGAAGAGTTATGGATACAATGAACAACAAATCAAGACAGAACACCTATCATACTACTCAGACAAGAACATCTCCAAATAAGGGAAGAAGGAATATGAGAACAGATCAAAAAGATCCAAACCAGAGAAAAAGGAGTAACAAAACAACTAGAAAAAAAGGACGGACAATCATGAGAAGAAGACAGAATTGTCTACATAGATGGCAAGATCTACGTTCCAAGAAATAGACAACTTCAAGACAAAATACTCAATGACAATCACAACCCACCAGATATAGGATACCCAGGACAATATAGAATACTAGAATTGATCAAAAGAAACTATTGGTGGCCAGGAATACGCAACAACGTATGAAAATATGTCCAAGGATGCTAGGATTGTCAACAGAACAAGGTACAACATATGAAAAAGGCAGCATCTTTACATTCCTTATCCACGCCAAAAACACCATGGGAAGAGATTAGCATTGATGTCATAGGACCCCTGCCAAGATCAGAAGACAAAGATGCTATTTTGGTAGTTGTGGACCGATTCTCCAAAATGATCAGACTCATACCCATGACGACTTCAATCTTCTCAAGTGAAGTAGCAAGGATATATCGGGATGACATATGGAAAATGCATGGCATACCAAAAAAGATCATCAGCAATAGAGGACCCCAATTTGCATTAACATTCATGAGAGAACTGTGCAAAGCATTAGGAATCAAGAGAGAAATGTCAACAGCCTACCATCCCCAAACAGATGGTCAAATGGAAAGAATCAATCAAGAAGTTGAAGTGTTCCTAAGACACTACATCAACTACAAACAAGATGATTGTGTCATGACTTGGCAAAACGGCTAAGTCATTATTTTATATTTCTTTTCTTTTTCTTTTCTTTTAGTTTTGAATATTGTTTTTCTTTTCTTTTCTTTTTCTTTTAGTTTGTAATAATGAACGCACGAGAGCAAGTTGACTCATAAGGGAAGCACGGGATAAAAGGACAGGGTTAGGGTTACTCTGCTTGTATAAATAGTGTACAGAATCTAACAGGAACTCTATCAAGTTCTCCTTGTCAAACACTGATAAAGGAGCAGTTGGCTTAATTCTGGCTTTGGAGTTAGCTAGTCTGACAGATTGGACAAAATAGCTAGCAACAGCAGAATTCCAATACAATGACAAAGAACATACTACAACAGGACACTCTCCATTCTATGTAAACTATGGAAAACACCCCTGGAAAGGAAACTTAACAGTGGAAACGGAAATACCAAGTTTGGAAGACCTATTAAAGAAGATGGAAATAACAAGGAAAGAAGCAAAGACAGCAATGAAAAAGACAAAGGAAACAATAAAAAGACAATATGACAAAAAAACACACCAATCACAAGATCTCAAAACAGAAGAACAAGTATGGCTAGAAGCAAGAAACATCCAAACAAATTGACCCTCAATGAAGTTGGACCAGAAAAGATACGGACCTTTTACAATCAAAGAGGAAATCGGATAGGGAGCATACAGATTAGAGCTTCCAGAAGGATGAGCCATACATGATGTTTTCAATAAAGACCTGTTAACACGTTGCAAAAAGGCGGAGTTTGCAAGTCAACACAAGGATCCAGCACCACCACCAGACATTATCAATGAGGAAGAAGAATATGAAGTAGAAGAAATCAGGGGACATCGCAAAAAAGGAAGAAGTACTCAGTTCTTAGTGCACTGGAAAGGATATGGAAACAAATATGACCAATGGATGGCAGAGACAAATTTACAACATGCCAAAGAGGCAATTCAAGATGATTGGACACAGCTTTCAAGACAAAACCTATAAAGGAGAGGGCAAAAGATCATTTTTCAAACATCTCAAATGTACACCAGTATCCAAGAAATACTTTGAAACATGTCCTCTTTCACTAATGCTGCTACCAATGCCTCTACTACTGCTGCATCCCTCACTTGGAACCAAGAAATCTACAACAAAATCATACGTTGTAACAACAAAACCAAAGATTGGGCAAGCAAAATGGACTGTATCATTCAAGCTATTAAAGCTATGGCAGAACTCGAAGAAAAAGCAGAAGAATTAGTTAGGATGGCCGATATCATTAACAACACCATGGTAGATGCAGAAACAAGCACATTACTTGCTGGAGAAGGATATCATATGGACATTGCCACACAATTTTATGAAGTGGCAGAAACACTTAGACTCATTCTACATGACGCCTTACCTCAACGATTTCATAGTATTCAATGCAACCTAGTCAATGAACTTACAACATGCCAAGGTCAAGGACATTCAACAATTGACAATCATATTCAAGAACTGCAAGAATCATTCACTCATACTAATTGATTTATTTCCCTTCCATGAGTTAAACCGACAGTTGCTCCAAAAGAAAATGACAAAGAAAAAGTTATTTTAATATGACCCTCTCCACCACCACATGACAACAAATCCACAACTGCATCATCAAACAATGAATCTATGATATCAGCAACAGAAAACCCCAACAATCAAATAGTTGAAGAAATCGATAATCTTACTACATTTCTGAAATGATTCAAAGCGCCAAACAATGTTACCCGTTTCCTACTACCTGCTGGATACCGCACCATCAGTAGAAATGGAGAAAACAGCTCAAGATATTGGAATTGGATTGTCAAAGGATTAATCAAATCTAAACAAAACTCGGAAACAGTACAAAGGGGATTCAAAATACTATTATACGCTGGAGGACCACCACACAAACTATGGTTCATTGCAGAGGCACCAGATGAAGGTTATATTGTGGGACCACAAAAGAAATCAGTGGCTATTTACGCCATGGGAGAAGAAAGGTTATAGGATGTTCATGAGGACATGAACCCTAAGACAGAGGTATTGTAATAATCGACCTCATTGCCTCCTCATTGTCTCCAGGTGCTTTACACATGGACTACTTCTTCTTTGATATTACTTCATATATCTAATGAATCAGTCAGCACCTCACTGGTGGTGCATGTTCTTTACTCAGCAGACCTCATGTCTACCACATGTATTCCTCACATACTCCTTATGGTACATAGGTATATATATACAGTAGATACTCTCTTGTATTCCCTACGCTTTACCAATTGTATCATTCCCTTCCTTCTTCTACTCTCAATCCATCCTCAAGTCTTTACTTAAAGTTGCAACCTGAGTTACTCCTCAAGGTCGTAACAAGAATATACCTAGAACTCGATCTAGGGAGAAGATACAGATGCAACTTGGGCAGGTTTCAGAGAGGACAGCAGACTGGGAAAGCTTGGCTAGTGTAAGGAAGCTAAACTCCAAGCCAGAATAAAGCCAACTGCTCTTTGTTTAGCGATTGACAAAGAGAACTCAATAGAGTCCCCGTTAGATTTTACTACACTATATATACAATTACTATTGTGGCTATGCACCTTGTCTCCCACAGTCCTCATGCCTGTCAGCTGACTTCCTTGTCACATGCTGTGACCGTGACTTGTGACTATGTAATGTGACCGTGATGTGATTATTCTGTGACTTCGGTCACATCTTTGTGACTCTGTGACTGTCATGTGATATTTCCCATGCTCCACCTTAGTAATAATCTAAAAGAAAAGAAAAGAAAAAGAAAAGAACTATAAATATTGACTTAGCTATTTTGCCAAGTCATGACAGCTAGGTGCATACTTGGATTGCATCACACCTGTAAGGCTTGGTGTTAGGGATGCAGACAAGAAGGCAACTGAGTGTGGAGGGTCTATGAGTGATCAACTAACTGTATTTCCCAGAGAAGCTTTTGTTATGGTATATAAAGGTTGACATCTTAAGGAGGCTATGTGATGACAATCTAGAGAGATCTTACGATTCTTTTACAACCACCAACATCTACTATATATGCGAGACCAAATGTGGAATGATGGCAGCTGACTTAGAACTGACCAAGCAGCTTTCTTCACATACTCTCTTGAAAAATTCCATAAAATTCAAGGAAATTCAAATAAATTGGGAAAAATTAGAATAAAATTAAAACAGGCAGTGAGCAAAGCAAGCTGACTGTGGCCTTACTGTTGTAGGAAGGGAGCAGAGCGACCTGACGTACAACAGTACAAACTACCAGTGAAGAAAGGGAGCAAAGTGTAAGGGCGCACTCAGAGGCACACCAGAACACACTGCAGTATAGTAAAGCAGGCATCTTAAGTCAGAGCAATGTGTAGCCCAGGAGCTCAAACTATTGTTGAGGTGAGATATTCTACCGCACATCACTAGCTACTTATACTAGACTAGCTGGTCTGTATGCCAGTTGCTATGGTCACATGCATCCGGACAATAATAACTATACTACCAGATATAGTTATGTAGTACCTATGATGGAGACCCGAACTAGAGAAAAGAGAACTATAGACCGCAGACTTATGAAGATCCATGGGAACGCTAGTTGATGCGAACCCTACTAAGTTTATCTAAGTGATCCCAGGCTGTCCTCTTACACAGAGTGACCTGATACACAATAGTGCAAACTACTAGTGAAGGAAGGGAGCATAGTGACCTGATGCACAATAGTGCAAACTACTAGTGAAAAAAGGAAGCACAGTGACCTGACATATAATATTACTCACTGTGACACAGACTATTGTTGGAAGGGAGCAAAGTGACCTAATAGACAACACTATCTACTGCTGTATAGTCTGTTGTTGGAAGGGAGCGTAGTGGACTGACCTCAACACAAACTTAATAATGTAGAATTAGTAAAGAGTTCAAGAAGGGCCAGAGGCCCAGATGAAAACCTTGTATATTTTACTGGAGCTGTATATAATTCTTATTTCTCTAATTATTTATAAACCTTCAACTTTGATAATCTCCCCTCAAACCTTTAGCATGCAATTGGGAGCTGGCACATCATTGTTTTGTTTGTCCTAGTATGCAAATTCCCTTTTGCACCCCTTCATTTGGAGCTCACTGTGAGGGAAGTTTCAGATTTGAGGGTTTTCTATTCTTTCTGCTCCTCTTTTACTTTAACACTTTGAGTATCTGTAAGGGGACCCCTAATACGCCACTCCGGAGCCCGTTCCTGTCCTCCGGAGCGACTCTAAAGCTGATCCAATATCACTATGTAATATTGGGCCTCACTCCCATCATTCCGAGAGCACTCTGTTGCCACCCAGCACACTTTCCTTGTTCAGACCCTGGTTACCGATGCAGGGACGCAAAGATACTATAGTATATAAGGTAGATTATTCCCTCCAAGAGCCTCATCTAATTCTCTGAGGAATCTCCTGGAGGTAGGTTGTAACAGTATTTCATTGACTATAATTAACTGAGGAATCTCCTGGAGTCTTCT
>Ga0157362_1000607_pt1 | contig 12684 bp, 7 predicted proteins | sample AttlaeALBM3_FD_111480 | JGI IMG/M metagenome (GOLD analysis project Ga0157362, IMG submission 111480) | Fungus gardens microbial communities from leaf cutter ant in Ribeirão Preto, State of São Paulo, Brazil - Atta laevigata ALBM3 | ecosystem: Host-associated > Fungi > Mycelium > Unclassified ... | reverse complement strand
TGGATAACCGCGCCGAGAGCGCCGCCTGGTTCCTGCTGGGCGAGATTGAGGCGGGCGACTATACCACGCAGGTGCAGATCCAGCTGGTGGCCAGCGCAACCTATAACACCTGGACGGAAACCCAGACCGATTACACCGGCAAAACGCCCGAGGGCGGCGCGCTGCTCTCGCTGCAAAACATCAACGGCACCGTTACCGGCAGCTGGTCAGCGACCGGCGCCTCACCCATCGTCGCCGCCTATGTCGAGCCAGGGAGCAACAATATGGCGAAGATCTACCTTAAGATCGCCGCCTGGACCGGCTATGTAAAAGCCTACATCACCACCAACGCCCATAACCGCTTTGAGGCTGGCGTCCATTTCCGCTTTATCCCGGCCTACAGCAAAGCGGATGCCGCCACCGTCACCGATCTGGAGAGCAAATCAGACAGCTGGTGCTTTATGCAGCACTGGATGGGTAACGATCAGGTCGGCTTCGGCTATAACAACAATCACGATCTGCTGTTTCATGCGCCTGTTAGTGATAACAAAATGAGAGTGCTTGTTAATGGCACTCCCTACACCCTCGCGCTGACGCCGGTCACCGAGTAATGCCCCTTCGGCCTGCGCGCTGGCGCGGGCCTTTTTGCTATTTAAGATTGCTGTTAAGTACAACATCAAAATGTAGTCATACCACCACGTTAGTAATATATTTTCGGCAAGAGATGGTAGTAATCTTAAAGTGGCAAATATTTTTTCTTTCATACTTGACATTTCTATCATTTGCCATCTTTAGTGTTAACAATCTATAGATACCGATTTAATAAATATCACCCCAGGATTTTATTAGGATAAATTTCAGCCCTTTTTATGGGTTTTACAGAGCAAAACCATACTTAGCTCCTGTAAAGCCCATATAAAAATCAGCCTAATTTATTTCATTGAGATTAGGCACTAATAAATCAATTAAAAACAAAATTTAATGCATTCCTTACAAAACAATAAATTTTATCGTTGGAAAACCATACTCCAATAAAAAAATAGAAATATTTGACGCCCAGATGGACACATATCCATGAATACGATTGAAGTTAAGGAAAATATTTTTTCTTATTTACAAAAGGTATTCTTTAAAATCCCTTCTTACTATATATAAATATGTATAGGAAGACAGCATTTCTTGGCATACTCAACATGTAATATAATTAATGCTCATGGCAACACTCCGTATCATTTACAAAGCGCATGCAATGCATGAAAGGGATGATGACTTGCAAGAAAAACAATCTTATTTAAATTAATAACCATAAATATCACCAAAAAACAATTGAGATAAATATTGAATGGATATATTACTTAACATTACTATGACTATTGACACCAAACAAATGAAAGAACGCGACATCTATTCAAAGGCAATTTGAATATAAATATCAGGAAAGAACACAAATTAGATTTTACTTCCCTGTAATCAGTAAGTTATGTATATTTAAGAATTGTCTTTCTTCAATACAAGGAATCTCTATGAAAACAAAAGGTTACTTCAAAGCCAACTCGCATCTTCTCAAGCTTTTAGGAGATGAGCTTATAGGGGATGACAGACTAGCTGTATTTGAACTAGTTAAGAATGCATATGATGCTGATGCAGAAAGTGTCGAGGTGCAACTGAACCTAAAACAACAACAACCAAACATTGTAGTATATGACCACAATGGCATTGGAATGACGATAGATGACTTTATAAACAAATGGATGGAAATCGGAACAAAGAGTAAGCGTGAAGAAAACAGGAAAAAGACAGAAAAGTTCAAGCGTATGCCTTTAGGTGAAAAAGGTGTTGGAAGACTTGCAGTACATAAGCTTGGAACAAAATTGAAAATTAACTCCAAAGCTTTAGGCTCAAAAGAAATTGAAATCAATATCAATTGGTCTGATTTACTTGAGTCTTCGCAATATATCGAGGACGCATCGGTTGATATCGAAGAACTAGATAACCCTAAAATCTTCCTTGATGATAAAACCGGCACAAGAATCGAGATAAGCAGCTTAAACAATAGGGACTGGAGTCGCGGAGATGTAAGAAGATTAAAACGTATGCTTACTAGTCTAGTATCCCCTTTTGAAACAAAATCGGACTTCAAAGTTAATTTTAGCGTACCAGGTAGAGAGAAAGATCTAGAAGGTATGCCAAATGCTGATGATATTTTAAATTCTTCAATGTGGAAATATGAGTTTGAAATTAATGCCGATGCAGAGTTTAGTTATAAAATCTCATTTACACCCCCTAAAACCTTCAAGTCATTAGAACCTCAATCAATAAAGGAGAGTAAAACGTCATTACAACTGCTTACTCCTACAAAAAGTGAACTTGTCACTCGAGATAATGATTTAAAAGATAATTTATTACTTAACGCTAGAGATCTACATGGAATTGGAACTATCAAAGGTGTTATTCATGTTTTTCTACAACAGCAAGAGGTGTTGAATGCCCAAGGAAATTCCCAAATAATCAAAAACTACCTTAAAGAGCAGGCTGGGATAAGGGTATATAGAGATGGCATGCGCGTTTTTAATTATGGAGAACCATTTGATGACTGGTTAGGACTTAACACTGGCAGAATTAATCGACCTGGGAAAAAAATTCACAATGGGATGGTCATAGGTTCTGTAAACCTTGATTTAGAATCAAGTTTCGGATTGAAAGAAAAAACAAATAGGGAGGGGTTCGATGACAATACAAGCTATAAATTATTTAAATGGATAGTCACTAGCATTATTGAAAACTTCCATATTAACCATGCAACTCAGCGTGACGCAATCTCACAGATTATAAAAGGAAAAAAAGGAAATAATAGTTTAACCCATAACAGATTTGAGGAAAACATCACTGACTTAAAGAAAACCATTGCATTACACGGCTTAGAAAAGGAGATGTCTGGTAAACTAACTCTTATTGAGGAGGACTTTCTTCAGATGCGAGAAGTTACAATTAATTCGGGCATAGCAGGAGTTAATCTTGCAGTTATATTTCATGAGGTTGAAAGAGGAGTGGATGAGTTAAATGAGTCTATCAAACGCTCAGATGATTATGAGCTTATAATAAAAAGAGCAGAACATTTATCACAACTACTCGAAGGTTTTGCACCATTGCTAAGAAGGAATGAGCAAAAAACATTCTCAATGAAATCACTTATTGAAAGGATATATAGCCTAACAAAACATAGATTATATCATCATAACGTTGTGTTTTCTTGTCCAATCTTTGAGGATTCAGATCAAGATTTTAAGATTAAAGCTCCATTTGGTTTATTACAAGCAGCTGTAAATAATATAATAGATAACTCGATACACTGGACCAGACTTAAATATGAAAGTGATAATAATAAAAACTATAAACCTGCGATTCGCATACAAGGATTAGTAGATTATTTCCCAGAAGGTCCTGCACTGGCAATTATTGATAATGGCAATGGGTTTTATATAAATCCAGATGAAGCCACGCAACCTTTTAAAACCACTAGACCAGGCGGGATGGGGTTAGGTTTGTATTATGTTGATAAGGTAATGGAGTCTCTAAATGGGAGACTGATTATTTGCAAGCCAGAAGAACTTGATTTACCAGAAGCATATAACGGTGCAGCGGTGGTTTTAGTCTTTCATAAAGGGAGTAACTGAGATGATTTCATTACCAGGCATAATATTAATTGATGATGACATTGATCAATTAAATTCCATTAGGGAATCATTTACTAAAATTGGATTGCCTTGCCTTCCTGTACAGTACATAAATGATTATACAAATCAAAGCGGCATTGATCACATATGCTTTGATAAAGTGACCCCCAGAATTGTAATTACAGACTTAAACCTTGTCGAGGCTGCAAACTTATCCTCAAAAGATCTTGCAGGCCCTATAATGAACTTATTACAGAAATTAAACATTGCCGGGCCATACATTCTTTATTTTTGGTCGAAAAATGCAGGGCTAGTTGAAAGTGTAATAAAAATAATTCAGGAACGAATTGAAAATAAAAAACTCCTGCCTATATCTTGGGGGATTTTAGACAAGACTAATTTGCTTGGAAATCCTGAATCGTTGAAAATTGAAATTGATAAAATCATTAATGATGACTCTATTTTTTCCTCTATGTTTAATTGGGAAAACAGGATTAATAACGCTGCACAGGAAACCATAAATTCTTTATATGAAATGACAAGGCCAAATGATTCAATTGAAGGTGGGGAATATGCTCCCTCTCATGTAGCGTTACTGCAAGATGTATTGACTATAATAGCCAATGAAACACTTGGCCCTAAAAACGCATTGTCTTTTCCATCAGAAGCTGTCGATCAAGGACTCTTACCTGTTTTGAATGATAGGTTACAAAACATTGATAGGGGAAGTCACAACTGGAAAAAATCCTTACCAAACATAGGTGAAAAAGTCACTATCGACGAATCAATGAAGGCTAAACTTAATTCTTTTTATCATATAGAGAAAATAGAGAAAGATTACCCTAAAAATCATAGAGGAGTCTTTATCCCATTATCTTCTGAATATATTTCTGATGATGCAAACCTGAAAAAAATCTGTAGTAAATTAGGGGTTGCTTCAATAGATGAAATACTTTACAGCGAATTTATCGATGAAACAAAAATTCAGAAAGAAAATTTAATGGATAATTTAAAAGAAATATCTTTAGGCTTCGTTGAATTGTCAGCTGAGTGTGATCATGCTCAGAAAAAAACAAAACTACATCGTTATCTCGTAGCGGCCCTTATTCCAGAAAAACTAATTGGACACTGCACATTTGGAAAGAAGAATACAAAGCATGAAGGAATTTACAGGGTACCGTCCTTTTATTTAGAAAATGAAAGATATATCCTAAAACTGTCTTTCAAATATCAAATTGGAACTAAAGATAAGTTTATTATTAACTCGCAAGAGTTTAACCACAAATGGTTTGGTAACCCTTTATTCAGACTAAGAGATCAAATCTTATCTGACATAACTTTCAAATGCTCACAATATATCTCTAGGCCAGGCATTGTAAGCTTCTATTAGAACCCATAATAAAGCCCTAACTAATCTAAGTTGGGGCTTTATTATATCTTCAACTCCCTTTAAGTTTGCGTTCATTTCGTCACTACCAGACCGTTCGACTGGCAAACTAAAAATAAAATTCTATTCAAAATACCCCTAAACTTTTTATTCAAATTATACTACAGCTTTTTTGAAACAGTTTGCGACCTTATTTATAATGAGCAATTTTAGCCAAGAACAAATTAAATCAATCATAATAAGATGCCTATATTGTTTAATTATAAATAAATCATCCTCAATGCTTGACATTTAACCATAATTTATTATAAAACTCGCAAGAAGACATATTTTATTCATAACCTAACATGCGACAAATATAATATCCGCATGGCATTAAAAATTTGATTTACTGAATGAAAAATGCATCACATGTAAATGTAAAATTACTACTAAAACAAAAACAACTTACTTCAAACATTGATCTTGATTGCTTGGCACATCTGATTCAGATCAGGATTTTAGTTAAAGAAAGGGGCTTGCATCTGGATAATTCCAAACCGTGAAAGCGCTTAAATATCATATTTGCTGAAATTTTTCACTTATAGTATTTCACCAAGTTTTCTTCCAAAACATTAATATCCAAACTTCTTGCATTATATTTATTTAATTTTGCATATAAAATTAGTTACTATTGAAAAAGCTAGTTTACTATATGATGCTAAAACCCTTTGCAAAGCCGTCGAGAAAGGGATAATAGCCCACCGCTTTCCGACAAAGGCCCGACGATGCGCGACACCCCGCAAGGCAATCTGACCCGCAAAAAACATATGAAGCTGAGCACCCTGGTGACGCTGATGATCGGCGCGGTGGTGAGCTTCGTGCTGCTGAGCGTGCATTTGCTCTACTTCGTGCAGATCGGCAACGCCACCCAGCATCAGCTGGAAGACAAGGCAATGGCGGTCGCCCGCACTCTGGCGGATGTGCCGGCGATTCAGCAGGCGCTCAGCGGCCCACCCGACGCCGGCATTATTCAGCCCATCGCGCGCGCGGCGCAGCAGCACAACAATCTGCTGTTCGTGGTGGTGACCAATATGCAGGGCATTCGCTACTCGCACCTTAATCCGGCGCTGATCGGCCACCATTTTATCGGCGACGACATCAATCCGGCGCTGCAGGGCAAAGAGAACGTCTCGGTGAATCGCGGCTCGCTGGCGGAGGCGCTGCGCGTCTTTACCCCGGTCTATAACGCGCAGCAGCGGCAGATCGGCGTGGTGTCGATCGGCATCTCTCTAGAGGCGGTGAGCGACCAGATCAACCAGAGCCGCTGGAGCATTCTCTGGACCATTCTGATCGGCGTGCTGGCGGGCGCGCTCGGCACGCTGGCGCTGGTGAAAACCCTGAAGCGCATCCTCTTCGGGCTGGAACCCTGGGAGATCTCCTCGCTGTTCGAGCAGCGTCAGGCGATCCTGCACTCGGTCAAAGAGGGCGTAATCGCAGTGGACGCCCATGCGGAAGTGTCGCTGATCAACGAGGCGGCGCAGAAGCTGCTGACGGAGAAAACCAGCGGCAGCATGGATGAGGCCAGCGTGATCCACGCCCAGCTGCAGGAGACGCTGCGCAGCGGCCGCGCGCGACGCGACGAGGAGCTGAACATCAACGGCCACCTGCTGCTGAGCAACACCGTGCCGGTCTACAGCCAGCAGCGGCTGATCGGCGCGGTCTGCACCTTCCGCGATAAAACCGAAATCGCGCAGCTGCTGCAGCGGCTGAGCGGCATGGTAAACTACGTCGACGCGCTGCGTGAGCGCTCGCATGAATTTATGAACAAGCTGCACGTCATTCTTGGCCTGCTGCACATGAAAAACTATGCGCAGGTCGAAGCCTATATTCTCAAGACGGCGAACAACTATCAGACCGAGATCGGTTCGCTGCTGGATAAGATCAAGTCGCCGGTCATCGCCGGCTTCCTGCTGAGCAAGATCAATCGCGCCTCGGACAGCGGCCATCGCCTGACATTGAGCGACGCCAGCTTTTTGCCCGATATCGGCAACGAACAGCAGATCGCCGTGCTGATCACCGTGCTCGGCAACCTGATCGAGAACGCGCTCGACGCGCTGGGCAGCGAAAACAACGGCGATATCCACGTGATGCTGCACTACCAGAACGGCTGGCTGGCGTGCGAAGTGAGCGACGACGGCCCCGGCATCCCGACCGAGCAGCTGGATGCTATCTTTGACAAAGGCTTCTCAACCAAAGGCGAGGATCGCGGCGTCGGGCTTTATCTGCTGAAGCAGCAGACGGAAAGCCTCGGCGGCAGCGTCAGCGTGGAGTCAGAACCTGGCGTGTTCACCCAATTTTTCGTACAACTTCCCTGGGATGGAGGCAACAAAACCGCATGATCAATGTGTTAGTGGTCGATGATGACGCTATGGTCGCCGAGCTGAATCGCGTTTACGTCGGGCAGGTGCCGGGCTTTCACTGCGTCGGCACGGCGTCGACGCTGCAGCAGGCGAAAGAGATGATTTTACACAGCGAGCCGGCGGTGGAGCTGGTGCTGCTCGATATCTATCTGCAGCATGAAAACGGACTGGATCTGCTGCCGGAGCTACGCGAGGCGAAGCAGCCCGTTGAGGTGATCATTATTTCATCCGCCGCCGACGCCGCCACCATCAAAACCTCGCTGCACTACGGCGTGGTGGATTACCTGATCAAGCCGTTCCAGTTTCCACGCTTTGAAGAGGCGCTGACTAACTGGCGGCAGAAAAAATCGCTGATGGATAACCATCTCTACTACCAGCAGGCGGAGGTCGACCAGCTGATCCACGGCAACCCGCCCACCAGCAGCGACAGCAAACGGCTGCCGAAGGGGCTGACGCCGCAGACGCTGCGCACGCTCTGCCAGTGGATCGACGCTCATCCCGGCAGCGAGTTCTCCACCGACGAACTGGCGGCGGAGGTAAATATCTCGCGCGTCTCCTGCCGTAAATATCTTATCTGGCTGGCGCAGATTAATATCCTGTTCACCAGCATCCACTACGGCGCCACCGGCCGCCCGGTTTACCGCTATCGCTTGCAGCCGGAGTACCATTCGCTGCTTAAGCAGTACTGCCAGTAACCCGCCGATAGCGGCTGTCGTGCAGGTGAAAGGCGAACTGGCGCGTCGAGGAGCAGATCACCTCGCGATCGCGGGTGACGAATATCGCCTCGATGTGCGGCGTGTCGCGCAGCGCCACGAGGCTTTTCTCGACGCCCAGCCCGTAGAGCAGCGTGGTGTAGATATCGCCGTCTATCGAGCGGTCTGAAATCACCGTGACGCTTAGCAGCTCGTTATCCAGCGGATAACCGCTGCTGGCGTCAAGGATATGGTGATAGAGGCGTCCGTCCAGCTCGAAATAGCGCTCGTAAATGCCCGATGTGACCACCGATTTACCCGCCACCTCAATCACGCCGATCAGTTCGTCAGCCTGGCCGAACGGAGTTTTCAGCCCCACCGACCAGCCGGCGGCGTGCGGCGGCGCGCCCAGCGTCTGCACGTTGCCGCCGAGGTTGATCAGCGCCCTTTCCACGCCCTGCTGGCGCAAAAAGCTGCGCACCACGTCGGCGATATAGCCTTTGGCGATAGCGCCCAGATCGATCTCCATGCCGGGCTGGCGCAGAAACACGCTGCGGCTTGCGGGATCCAGCGCCACCTGGCGCGGATCGGTTAACGCCATCAGCCTCTCCAGCTCCCGCTGCGGCGGCACGCTGCGGCCCTGAAAGCCAATCTTCCAGCGCTTGACCAGCGGACCGATGGTGAAGTTGAACAGGCTGTGCGGCAGCAGGCTCACCTGATGGGCGCACTGAATGAGATCGAACACCTCGCGGCTGACGCTGACCGCCGCCTGGCCGGCGGCGTGGTTGATCGCCATCACCTCGGACTCGGCGCGGTTTACCGTCAGGATGTTCTCGTAGTGGCGGATAAGGCGAAACACCTGTGCGGCGAGCGCGGCGTTATCGTCGAAGAGTTTGAGCAGAATGGGCGAACCCATCAGCACTGCGGAATAGGCGTAAACGCCACTGTCGGCTGACATAATCGCCTCGGCTGTCAGGGTAAGCGGCGGCGCCCATTGCGAGCGCCGCCTGATTCCTTAGCTGCGCGCCAGCGCCGCCGCGTTGCGTCCGGCAAGAATACCGAAGATGATGATATCCGCCACGGCGTTGCCGCCGATGCGGTTGGCGCCGTGAATGCCGCCGACCACTTCACCCGCCGCCCAGGCGCCGCGGATCGGCTGTTTGTTGCCGTCCAGCACCGCGGTGTCGGTGTTGATGGTGACACCACCCATGGTGTGGTGCACGCCAGGCGCGACGCGGATGGCGTAAAACGGCCCCTGATTGAGCGGATGGCGCAGCGCGGTGGTGCGGCCGAAATCCTCATCCTTCTGATCCACCACAAACTGGTTATAGCGCGCCAGCGTCTCCTCCAGCGTGGTGTGTTCCATATTGAGTTTCACCGCCAGCTCGCCCACGGTCGGCGCGCTGATAACAAAGCCCTTGGCGATATACTCGTCCGCCGCTTTGTTGTTGGCGCGCACTTGCTCGTCAAACACCACCCAGGCACTTTTCTCCGGCAGCGCGATAATCTGCGCAGAGACCTTGTCGCGCGTCTCCATCTCGTTAAAGAAGCGTTTGCCCGCCTGCGACACCAGAATAGCGCCGCCGCCGCGAATCGACTCGGAGATCAGATAGGAGGTGGTCTGCTCGACGGTGGGATGGATCTGAATTTCGCCCATATCCACGGTGTCCGCGCCCAGCTTCTGCAGCATGGCGATGCCGCTGCCGGTGGCGCCTTTGTGGTTGGTGGTGACGAAGCCGTCCAGTTCCGGCCGATATTTCACCACCATCTCGCGGTTGGCGCTAAAGCCGCCGGTGGCGACGATCACGCTTTTCGCGTAGAGGATGCGGCTGTCGTAATACTCATCCACCACCTTCACGCCGGTTACCGCGCCGTTCTCGGTGAGGATTTCCGCCACCGAGGTATCGAGCAGCACTTCGATGTTGCGCTTGTTGATGTTTTTCACCAGGCCGCTAATCAGGTAGCCGCCCACCGCCGAGCGATCCGCCGGACGGTGCGTGCGGTCGATGCTCATGCCGCCGGTGATGGTGATATCGTTCAGCTCGATGCCGTGATCGGCCAGCCAGTCGATTGCCTCTGGCGCCAGCTCGACGAATTCGCGCAGCAGCACCGGGTTGTTTTTATGCTGGCCGCCCTTCAGCGTCTCCTGATAGAACAGCTCTTTGCTGTCCTTGATGCCTTTCATCGCCTGAAAGCGGGTTTCCGCCGCGTTCATCCCCACTGACGCCTTAATGGTGTTGCCGCCGATGGTCGGCATTTTCTCGATGATCACCACGCGCGCGCCTTCGTCATGCGCCTGAATCGCCGCCGCCAGCCCCGCGCCGCCGCTGCCGATCACCACCACGTCGTAGTTTTGCGGCGCCGACGGGTTGCCGCCCTCTTCAATCACATACTCTTTGCTGGAGGTAGAGAGCGCGCGCGACACCGCTTTTTTCAGCGCCTCGCTCTGGGTGGTGGCGCCGGTAATGGCGTCGACGTGCGGGCTGTTGGCCACCAGGATGCGGTTGCGCAGGCTTTCAAAGGTTTCGGTGAAGTCGACGTCCAGTGTATCGTCCGGCACCATTGAGATATCGGTAATACGGTCGGTATCGAGGGTCACGTTGATTTTCAGCTTCAGCGCTTCCGCCTCAACTTTCTCCTGATAGACGCCCGCCTTGTATTTGCGGCCCGGCGCGCTGACTTCGCGGATCATCGCGTCCACCAGCGAGAAGCGCCACAGCGGCTCCGGGATCATCAGCGCTTCACGCTGGGTGCTGTCGATATAGAGGTCGAGATGCTCGTTGTTCAGCACGCGATCCGCCCAGTCCGGGTAGGCGATGCAGGCTTTGCCGATCGCCACCAGGTCGTAGCCGTGTTCCAGCGCCATCTCCGCGTCGGCTTTATTTACCGCGCCGCCGACGCCAATCACCGGCACCTTCGCCAGACGCTCAGAGCGCTGGGCGATATATTTGTCGATCAGCGGCGTGGGATCGCGCGTGTCGACGATAGAGGGACGCAGCAGCTGCCCCATGGAAAAGTGCACGTAGTCGAGGCCGCGCTCCGCCAGTTTCTCCAGCAGATAGAGCGTGTCGGCAAAGCGGATGCCGGGCACTTCAATCTCTTCCGGCGAGAAGCGATAGCCGATAATAAAGGTGTTGTGCGCGATGCGCTCCGCCATTTTATGGGCGATATCCAGCACCGCCAGCGGGAAGCGAGCGCGGTTTTCGCGGCTGCCGCCCCACTTGTCGTCGCGCTGGTTAGAGTTGGGGGAAAAGAACTGCTGGATCAAATAGGTGTTAGCGCCGTGCAGCTCGACGCCGTCGAAGCCCGCCTTAATGGCGCGGTTCACCGCGTCGCCGAATTTGGTGATCATCACCTCGACTTCATCGGCGGTCAGCGCCTGCGGCGTGGTGGCGCCTTCGCGCGGCGCGGCGATGGCGCTGGGGCCGACAGGGGTTTTCCCGCCAATCAGCCCCGGCTCCACCATACGGCCGCCATGATAAATCTGCAGGATCGCCGTCGAGCCCTGCGATTTGATCGCGTCGGCGATGCGGGCAAGTCCAGGGATCTTGTTGTCGCTGTCAATGCCGATGGCGCCGGGAAAGGCTGGGCCTTTGGTGTCGATAAAACAGGACTCAACGATAACTGTACCGAGGGTGCCTGCGCGCGCGCGATAGTACTCCACCAGTTCGCTGGTCACGGTGCCGTCATAAAAGCCCGTACAGGTGGTCATCGGCGCCATTACCAGACGATTTTTTAATACCGCGCCGTTCGGCAATGTCAGTGGATTTAAAAGCGGGGTGCGAGTATTCATCGAGATTAACTCCGGAAATTAAAAGCTGAGAAATTTCTGCGGACAGGGCATCCTGGTGATTATTCAAAGGTCCGACTTCATGCCACTAATATACCAGTAACTTTAACTACAAAAGAAATGAATATAGTTATAAAACTTTTGAACCAGCGGAGTTATTTATTTTGCAATGCCTGAAAATTTAGTTATAGTAATGTTAGCGAAAGCGCTGAAAAAATCAAATTATTGTTAAAATTAAAAAATAACCATTGAAAAACAATATGATAATCTGATAGATATTTGCAGAAAAAAGCGTCTAAAATTCTTAGCGCAGCATAGGATTCTTCTTAACGAAGCCGCAGCATTTTTAAAGGGTTTAAGTCAATAAAAACGCTGACTCACTCTTTGATCTAGATCAAAATTTACTATTACGGCTGGCGCATCATATAGCCATGGCGCAAAAGCTTATTTAATAAAGTTGTCATACAGAGACGTTATTCAATAAGGTTTTGCTGACAAGCTTCTCACGCGCGCTAATATTAAATCGCGCATCAACAAAGCCGACATTCTCTTCTTTATAACTTGCAGACCAACACTATGAACATGAAAACGACGCTGAACGAAGCCGCGCAACCTGCGCCCGTCCCGCCGCCGGGACAACACAAACGCTGGATCATGCTGGCCCTGCCGATTGTTGTCGCCGCGCTGCTGCTGCTGGTGCCGACGCCGGCGGGCCTTGAACCCTACGCCTGGCACTTCTTCGCCATTTTTGTCGGTGTGA
>Ga0157362_1000606_pt1 | contig 12690 bp, 10 predicted proteins | sample AttlaeALBM3_FD_111480 | JGI IMG/M metagenome (GOLD analysis project Ga0157362, IMG submission 111480) | Fungus gardens microbial communities from leaf cutter ant in Ribeirão Preto, State of São Paulo, Brazil - Atta laevigata ALBM3 | ecosystem: Host-associated > Fungi > Mycelium > Unclassified ... | reverse complement strand
TGTATTCCTCATATACTCCTCATGGTACATAGGTATATATACAGTAGATACTCTCCTGTACTCCTTACGCTTTACCAATTGTATCATTCCCTTCCTTCCTCTACTCTCTATTCATCCTCAAGTCTCTACTTGAAGTTGCAACCTGAGTTACTCCTCAAGGTCGTAACATTTTGCTCCTTGTACTTTATCAATTAACTCTTGAATCAATGGTAGTGGATACTTGTTTTTTATCGTCGCTTCATTAAGTCGCCGATAATCTTGTACTGGTCGAAAAGATCTATTTTTCTTTTTCACAAAGAAGAAGGGAGCCACACGTGGTGATTTAGAAGGTCGGATCCATCCTGACTTCAGATGTTCTTCAAGGAATTTGTTGAGTTCTTCTTGTTCCTTGATGTTTAGTGGATAAACCTTGCAGTCTTTCAACGTTGCGTTTGGTATTAATTCAATAGTATGGTCCCATTTAGATCGATTTGGCAGTTTTTCAAAGACAGCTTTGTTAAAGACTCGATCATTGAAATCTTCATATTCTTTGGGAATATCTTCTTCTTTCTCTTCTATCTTCATACTTCTGATATTCAGTTCCTCTCTCCTCCAGGCTTCTTCTTTTAAATTAACAATAACACTTTTTCTCCATCTTCTATTTCTTCTTCAATGTCTTCTTCTTCTACTTCCTCTGGTTCTTCTGGTATATAGACCTTTCTACACCATTGTTGACAGTTCTTTAGACTGATTGACGAGTCTCTTCAGTCAATAGATAGATTGTGCTTCTGTAGCCAATCATATCCTAGGAACAGGTCATGGTTGCCAAGATTCGTTACCGATAGTTGGATGAGTTCTTGGTGATCACCTATGGTCATGTTCATCCTGACAACTTCTGTAATACTGCTATTTTTGTTCATAGTTCCATTGGCATTATATCAAGTAATTGGAAATGGTAGTTGAATCGTGTCGAGGTTGTTTTCTTTTATGAATTTTCAGCTGATACATGAACTCGTACTTCTCGAATCGACTAGTACCTGTTTGCAAAATGTCTTATGAGTGTCTGTTGTCGTTAATTTGACTCTGATATTAAGCTGCTTATCTCCTATTTTCCTAAGTACTGATAGTTCTTCTAGTGCTTTTAGGGCTGATAAGACTTTATCATCTGTCATTCCGTTTAACTTCTTCAGTTTCTCTTCTGTGTATTCTTCTGTTCTCGAACTGTGGGCCCATACTTTCAATATACCAATTGCTTCCTCTTTAACACTCCATTGGATTTTCTTTGCTACCCATTCCACTGAGTATCCTTTATTCATCTCGTATTTCCTTGCACCAAAGTAATCCAAAAAATCTTTCATTGATTCCTCAGGTGATCAAATTTTTGAATCTATAAGGGCAGGTAAGTCGGTGCTTACTCCCTGCCTAGGGAAAAATCCTCTATTGTATTCTCTGTAATCTTCACTTCTTCTCTTCTCTCCTTTCTCGGTTTAGAGCACCTTACAGTGAGATGACCTGTTTCTCCACAATTGTAACACCTCCTCATCTCTCTGTGCCTGTCCACATCCATTGCATTAGGGTCTCATCTCGGAATGTCCAAAACTGGTTTCTTCTTCACATCCCCCAAATCCTCCAAACTTTTCCTTTCTCTAAATTCTTCAATAGCCTCTCTTCTCGACCTCTCAAAACTCAACACTTTCTTATACCACTTATCTAATGAATCTGAGTTTCTCATCTGACCAATTTCAACCAGTTTTTGTGCCAATGCCGGGTAGACTCCTTTCTTGAATAAACCCACTAAGACAACTTCATTATATCCAGAGAGTTCCTTCCAAGTGACGAATTCCAACCAGAAATCTTCTAGTAATCTATTTCCTTGCTTTAACTTGGTCAGTTTCTTGATTGCATGGGTTTGGGTTTCTGTTGATATGAAAAACTGTGCCATTTCATCAGCCATCTTTTCCTAAGTCTCGTAAGGGGACTTATCAGTTATGGTTGATATGTCAAGTTCTCTGTTGGTCCCTTTCCACTCCTTTTGGAAGGGTAGAAAATTTTTGATTTGAGTATCTGCCCATCGTTGGGCCCAGTTGTCCTTTTCTCCCTTGATTTTTCCTAAAGCCATTTCAATCCTTTTCCATTCCTTTGAGATATTGTTGCTTTGGAAAAATAGTATCATTTTTCAGCACCAAGCTCTTACTTCATCTGGGTTTTCTTCAAAATCATTGGGTTCCTTCATTCTTTATTTGGCTGGTTTGTCAGTAAAATCTTTCCTGATTTCTTCTATGAAGATTTGAACATTCACAGCATAGACTTCCTTTGTTTCGGCTTTTAGGCCCGTTTAGACCTCCAATATGGAATTGAAAAATAGAGAGATGATAATGGTCAAGAATGCTGTGATGACGGCAAGTGAGATTATGATAAGATTGTGGAGTGAAGTGAATATTTGGTAGTTTCATCCTTATGTTACGATCTCCTTCAGAACCCAGTGCTCGAGTTAAGAAAGTAATATATTAACCAAGATGAAACTGGGTTTCTACTATCCCTACTGACTACTATATATACTATGTCTGGCCTCATGTCCTCCTTCCTGCACTGCGTCATCATTTCGTGTTCTCCTTCTTGTACTGTATCATCATCTCATGTTTTCCTCTCTACATTATGTCACTATTCTATCATGGAATGAGGCGAATTCATTACAGTTAGTGGTAAGGGTTTGGTGTTAGAAGGATAAAGAGCAGCAATTACAGTGGGGACAAATGATGGCCTACTCACCAGGTTATCCAACAGATATTAATAAATGGCCTAATAGAAAAGAGAGATCTTAAGGGAAGCAGAGAAGCCTTTGGGACATAGCAGTTGAGACGAAGAAGCGAGTATACTTATGTAAGCACAACTCATATATTAATCTATAGTAATACACAGTATAATAATTATTTAATTTAATACTCCCTCTCACTCAAAGTAGTAGTTATTGAGTGACAATATTAATTAAAAGGAAAGTTCATAGAATTAATGAAACAGTATTTGGCCAAGATTATTAGTGACTACAATCAGAGAGTGCCATATACTTAACCTCAGTAGAGAAGAGAGCTACTGATTTCTGTTTGCAACTTAACCAAGAAGTCATTTCTTGAGCTAACATAGTAAAATAGCCAGTAGTTAATTTGCAATGCTCATGGTCTTGGCCCCAATCAAAATCAAAGTATACTACAAGCAATTTGTTGCTTAATTCATTATAAACAAGCCAATATCTGCAAGTGGCAAGTAAGTATCTACAAAAGTATAACTCAACTTGATAATGATTGTTGAAAGAGTTTGCTATTTGTTAAGCTAACTTGATAACTGTGAAGTCAATATCTGGTCTTGAGCCAATTATCAAGTACATTAAAGAACCAACTAGTTGTTGGTACTTTTGGCAAAATTTGGGATTACACTGCTTTTCATTTGGTTTAAAGTTAAACTCAGATAATAGTGGAGTATGAGTAGAGTTAGTTGCAACATTAAAGCACACCAGTATCTTTTCCAAATACTCATATTGATTAATAAATATCTTTTGATTTTTATGATCACAGCTTATATACATGCCTAGGAACTCTATGGTTCCACCAAGGTCACAATACTCCTGTCTAGCTATAAATTTCTGCTTTAACTTATTAAGGAGCAAGGGACTTTTAATATTCATAAAACAGACATTATTGACATAGATAATTGCTATAACAAGTGCTTTAGTTTTTTTGTGTTAGAAACATGCAGAACAGGAACAAAGTGATCTGAAGTGGAGTAGAGTTACTTTAGAATAAAAGGAAGTTGACAACAAAAGTGGGAAACAACCTTGGCCTCAGCTCGTGTGCTGTGTCTCAATCTTTTGTCACATATGTGATTGTAAATTTCAGAACTGAATTGTTGCTAGGAGTTCAGAAAAGGAATGGTATATAAATTGATAGGAGTAAGAATAGAACAAGTAAAAGACGTTAATTTATGAACTAAAAAACTAGGATATAACTAATAGAGTATTTATACTAAGTCTAGAATAAAAGAAGTACAAGTAATTAGTTTATATTATGATTTTATAAGAGTAAACAACAAAAGTTCAGGAGTAAAATTTAACAATAATATAAAATATAAAAAAAATTATTAAAATATAAAAGAAATTATATTATCAAATAATTATTTTCTATTATATATAAGTGATCATTTGTAATACTGTCAAAATTATTTTAAATTAACAAACTTATTTTATAATATTTTTAAATATAGTAATATCTAACTTTGCCAAGGCTATTAGATATTTTTTTTACTAAAGATAGCATTGAGGCTAGAAGTGGACCATAAGTGCCAAGATGTACACGTGCTATCTGACTAACGTATCTGACGTCTCTCCAATTAATACTCAGAACACTGCAGTCGAGTTCTACTCCAAACTTGCAGCTAGCGTAGTGTTACTCGACAAGTTAGGTATCAAGTAATTCAGGTCATGTGTGTCAATTGTTGTGTTCTATTCATCGACTTTCATGTGTTGCATTTCGTTGCGTTATTCTGAGTACACGTGAGGCAAGTGGGATTTTAAAAAACACTTAATAGTACTAGTGTCTCTGAATTAGAAAATTGATTTTTAATGAAGTTCATAAAGTATTTTATTTAATATTTGTTTAGTAATATAAGAGATAAAAATATAGTTTAGTATTATATTCTATCTAACAAAATCTTGTTGCTATTTTTAGGTTAAGATTATAATGACTTTTATAGTTATATACTAGTGTTAAAAAAATATAAAAATTGTTTAAATGTATTTATTTGTGTTTTATAGGATATATAAATAATAACAAAGGTATTTTATACTACAATAACTATCAAAATATAAAAATATTTGTTTTAAAAAAAAAAATACTTGTTTAGAGAATTTAAGATAATAATTATATTAAGAAAATATAGTATATAATATTAAAGCCTGAAATTTTTTTACTAATTATATAACAAATAACTATATTTGTATTGACTTTTAATACTTTATACTATGATATTAAAACCAAATTTATAATTTTATTTTCATAATCTGTAATATACTTTATAAGTTAATTATTTTGAATACAAAAGTAATTAATAAGTATTTTTATTTATATTCTATTGTATTAACCCAATTACTCTAATATTTGTATTAGAATTTTATAAGATATTCATTAGTTTATTTTAATTATAATTGCAGTTCGTGGCAAAATTGTTTCTTTTCCTTTAACTACCACTATCTTCTCCTTTTTAGCTGTAATGGCTGTTGGGGGGACTACTATACTACCAAATCTCTTACATTAATATTGTCATCATTCATCTTCCAATGTTTATCTCTGCCTGTCCTTTGAGGCAGTATTTTTTTTTCTTTATTATGCTAGATATATAAACACTGTGCCATATGTTCAGTATCCTCGACCTGATGGAAACTTGTTAAGTCATGAGCCTCTTGGTTTACAAGAAGGTACTTCAAGTAGTTATTTCTGCAAATGAGATAGACTCAGAGGAGTACGCTAAGCTCTGGAAAGTCTATGACACCCTTGGTCTCTGGCCCTTTTGTCTATAGGTCGTCCTGAAGTCACATATTAAGACACTGATGGTTAATAGCTACTTGAGGGTACCCAGTATCTCTGTGACCTACAAGAAAGAGTCCTAGTATTTGCCCACAGGTGGGACGCCTTGTTCTCCATCTACACCTTGTTAGGGAGGTAATCCTAGATAAGCCGACCAGGAAAGACTAGGATAGTATGAACTGTTCTTGGCTCTTCTACATAAAGCTTTGGCTCATAGTGGAAGTCACCAATACCTTCCTGAAAGGGGGTCTGACCGAAGTACTGGGGATAGTGTCCATAATTTTGCATACGATGTGGGAAGGTTGTTTGATCAGGGTATTACAAATAGTCACTTACTTGATTTGTGATTAATGAGTTGATATTTGAAAGTGCTTAATGAGCAGAGTTTAGACAGTAACAAAAGATGTTGTTAAGTCTGAGGTCTAATCCTCAGACAGAGAGTCCTTATATACAGAAAAGTGATGGTCTGTGTACTAGGACAGAGTATCATATGCTACTACCTATTGTTCTATATATGGTAGTGCCTTTGTGCTAAAAATAGTGATAACTTAACCATATGGAGGCTGTTCTTTGTTCTAAGAAAAGAACAGATGACTATTTATGGGTAATTAATGAAGTCCATGTGCAAACATTGAGGCCTTCATATCTCCACTAATATTAATTGCCTTGAGGTCGTTCTAGGCTCATTCTGAGTGGTATGAAGAGGGCTTCTGCTGAGCCTAGAACTGAAGCTTATATTATGGCAGTTTCCGAGATATTGGTAATTTAATAAACAGTACCATGGTGATTACCTGTTGATCTGCCTAATATCTCGGCCATTATTAATCACTTCAAGATGTGACTGGTATTAATCAAAAGGTCTTTTCAAGGGCTTTTGGGAGCCGTTAAGACTGTGAGAATCGTCAAAGAATTGATGGAGATATGGCCAAATGAAGTTTGTGACACATGGTCTAGAACATGGAGTAAGAGTTGAGTTGGCATGACAAGTACATGTGTTGGAAGCTAGGTCTCCTTCCTTTTTCTATAATTAGTTTTCTCTTTTTTTTGGTACCTATGCTTCTTTGCCTTATGCTTAGTTAGTATAGGAGGTGCATTTACAATGTGCATCAAGGGTCTGTAGTCTCTCTTTCTCTGTACTGCTACAGACTGCCTTTGCGCCCCGTGTAATAAATTGTTGATTTCAAAAAAAAAAAGCTCTTAGATAAACAGAGAACTCTATCAAGTTCTTTTTGTCAACTTAGACTTAGAGTAGATTTAAGTCGCTTTAGCTAAAGTCTTACAACTGTAAGGGGATACCCTATGGAACAGCCTAGATCGTGAGTATGGCTTCCACCTAAAGGGCTATTATAAGTATTTGTAAGATGCTCTCCTACACTCTCTTTCCCTTCTCTCCTATATCTGTCTTGATGTGCCTGTTGATCTATAAATAGGACAGTGGTATTATTAGTTAGTGTTCACGTGACTAGTGTGCATGGACTATCAGTTTTAGTATATAAGACTGCTTGTGTAGTTAGATCTAGCTTCACTCGAATATCACCTTAGCTTCTGAGACTATTACCTTAGCTTAGGGTTAAGACGCCTCTGAGTGCCTTCAGCCCCTAACAACAACTACTTATACAACTACTACATGGTCTATGCACTACTTTCCCATACCCATCATGTGACTGTGACATGACACTTTCCTACACTCCTTTGTTACCAATAGGCTGTGATAGCTCTTAGTGATCATCCTATTGAGCTACTACTTATATGTCATATTCTGGAAATATGATAATTATGTAATTTCTTTCTCCTAATAATTCTCCTAAAATTAATAATAGTAGGATAGCGTAGTAGACTACTCTTTTCCTATTCCGCACTTATTATAAGTACTGAGTAGTTACAGTGTAATTCCTCAGTCTGTAAATTAACGTCATCTGGTCCTAACCTCGTCTTGTCCACTCCGACTACTTCACTCGATCCCTTAGAACCTCTGTCTTGACAACTTCCTTCACTCCAAAATACGCAACCAACTTCACGACCGGAGACCGGGGCGCAACACATAAGTTGAAGCCAAGGTCATTCAATAAGTCGTTCTCCGCCCCGACGTCCTTGCCTCTCCACTGGAGCCTTCTTTCTACTATCGCTAAGTACATTCCTCTCCGACGTAGTACATTACTCCGGAACGGAGTGTAGTTTCTATCTATCATTCCATACCTCCGTTCCTCCGGAATTCTGTCCTTGACATTATACTACTTTACAGTAGCTGTACTATTAAAAGTCCACAATCACATGTCCTTCCAGAATGTTCTATAATTACCTGATCTTGTCACATGATATAATTAGCTAAGTCCTGTGCTATTTATATCTCAACTCCATTGTACATCTTGAGGTTATGAATTAAATGTTTGAACATGCGGGAAACTATTTCTTCTTTGAGGCTCTCATAACATGGCCTTTCCTTCAAGTTTCCTCATTCTGAGGAATTTTTCCACCGACTTCAATTTTCATCCCATCTCTTTTCTCTTTCCTTTGCATATCTTTTTCTTTTCCATCCATATAGTAATTTTGCCGTAAAATTCCTAGGTAGTTCTTAACTAAATTCCTTCTCTTCTTCTTCCTGCCCCTGTTGCCTTAGTTCTTTGGTTTTTTCCCCATACTCCCTTTCAAACTCTTCTACCAACTCTTTCACGTTCTCTAGGTTTTTTCTATTCTTCCATGTATCCACTTCCACTGTGTATCCCTTCCATCTTACCAAAAACTTTTCCTTTTCCCTAACTGTTCTTTTGTTTAAGATTTTTTCTACCTCAAATTCCTCCTCTCCTTCAATGATAACCAGTTTTGGTGGTATCTTCTTCTGCCCTTCTACCTGTGGTTTGTAGAGTTGTACTCTACTTACATTGACTACAGGGTGTATTTTAATAGACTTAGGTAGTTCTAACTCTATTGCATTACTAGAGACAATTCCCTTGACTTTGTAAGGGCCCACGAAACACTCTGTCAATTTTTCTGATTTTCTCCCTTTCATCTGCCATTTCAAGTCCTTTGTACTTAGTAGTACTAAGTCCTCTCCTCTCTCTCCTCTCGCTTTCTATTTGCAAACTTCTTTATTTCCTCCTGTGCTTTCCTTAGCATTGCTTTCGCTTCCTCCTGGATTTTTTTCATTTTTTTAATGAATTTCTCTGCCACTTTGTATTTCCCCTTTCTTCTCCCCTCAAATTTCATCCTTGGATCCTGATCATAGTTTGCTTTGAATGGCGATATTTTTGTTGCCATGTGAATTTTGTTATTATATGTAAATTTTGCTGTTCCCAGCCAATTTGGCCACTACTCTTGTCTATGGTTGATGAAGACCCTCAGGTATTGTTCTAACTCCTGGTTTATTCTTTCTGTTTGCCCATCTGTTTGAGGATGATAGGCCATCAAAAGTTTTGTTTGGATTCCCAATAAGTTATTCAGCTCCCTCATCATTCCTGTTGCAAACTGCACTCCCTTGTCTGATATAATGCTTTCTGGAAGTCTGTATAACTTCTATATATGATCTCAAAACAGTTTTGTGAGCCCCTCTGCTGATGTTTTCTCTGTTGTCGCTATAAAATGTGCTATTTTGCTAAAGCGATTGCATACTGCTAAGATAGTGTCATATCTCTGAGCTAATGGTAGCTTAGTGATAAAGTCTGCCGAAATATGACTTCATGGTTTCTTTGGGATTGCATTAGGTGTCAAGGATAAAAAGGCAGAGGACAGAGGAGCGGAGTAATAGATAGGAGTATACTTCGAAACGGAGTAATATACTACGTCGGAGAATAATATTACTTAGCGATGGTGTAAACTCCAAAAGAAGACTCCAGCGGAAAGTGAAAGACGTTGGAGTGGAGTACAACTTAATGAACGACCTTGGCTTCAACTGATGTGTTGCGCCCCGATCTCTGGTTGTGATATTGGTTGCATATTTCAGAGTGGAGGGAAGTCGTCAGAGAAGAGGTCCTAAGGAAGTAGAATAGGAATCCGGAGTAGACAGAAAGAGTATTAGGACCAGATGACGTTAATTTACAGACTGAGGAATTATACTGTAACTACTCAGTACTTATAGGAAGTCCAGAATAGGAGGAGAGTAGTCTACTACATTATCCTACTATTATTAATTTTAGGAGAATTATTAGGAGAAATAAATTACATAATTGTCAAATTTCTGGAATATAACATTAGGCATTAATTTGCCTGCTGTTAGGGGATATCCCTAGGGCTATGCTTAGTGACGTGAGTAGATTCTAATCTAAGAGCCATCGTCTCTCCGATTGCATTCCTATGTCTCTCCTACTTTCCCTTCTGTGACAACTCGTGTGATTCCTCTAAATCTATTATTGGACATAGTGTGAATATCTGTCAGGTACCATGAGAACGGTGCCTTGACGATCTAGTAGTATAAGTACTAGTCTTCTGTCGTAGATATACCTCAAATGAATATCACTCTAGCTTCAGGATCTATCCATTAGCTTCTTAGTGCCTTCACCTTGTGTGCGAAGTGTGCCCTAACACCCGCTGGTGCTTTGCTTTGATTCTTATACCTTTGACAAGCTGTCAAGGACATGCGGAGCAGAAGCGGAGTGACCCGGAGTGAAGGTGGAATTACTCTAGAGTGGAAAGGAGTTGACAACAAAAGTGGGGGAACAACCTTAGTCTCAGCTTGTGCACTGTACCTCAATCTGCTGTCGTGTGTGTGGTTGCATATTTCAGGAGAACGGAATTGTTGCCAGGAGTTTTGGAAAGGAATGGTATAGATTGATAGGAGTAAGGATAGAACAAGTAGAAGACGTAAATGACTTTAATCTACCAACTAAGGAACTAGGATGTAACTACTAGAGTACTTATACTAAGTCTGGAATAGAAGGAGTACAAGTAACTAGTCTACATCGTAATCCTATAGGAGTAGACAACAGAAGTTTAGGAGCGAAAAATTAGTAATGATATAAAATAAAAAGGAAATTATATTATTAAATGAGTATTTTCCATTATATGACACAAGCATCGCATCTATCCACATATTTTCCCACTTTTTTCATTATTCTTGGCCACCAGTAGTTCCTAGTGACCAACTCTGTCATTTTCCATCTTCCCCTATGTCCCTCTACTGGGGTATCATGGTACAACCGTATTATCTCCCTCCTGAGTTCCCCTTCTGGTACATATATCCTTCCCTTCTTCATTACTATTCTATCTTCTATCTCCCATTCTTTATTTTTCAACGTTTTTATTCCTGCTTTCTTCAACTCTTTTACTGCTTTTACTATCTTTTCATCCTCTTCCTGCGCCCTTTTGATTCTTTCCTTCAGGTTTTTTTCCTCTATTATTGTTTCTACTCCCTTAATCCATTCTAGCTTTATTAACTTCTGATCCTTGTTGTCTTTTTCCACTCCCTCCTACCAGTCTGGTGTTCTGCTTAGTTCATCTGCCTTTCCCATGCTCTTTCCTGGAACGTGCTTTAATACAAAATTAAATTGTGATAGGTATAGAGCTCATCTTGCTTGTTTACAGTTTAATTTTTGACTCATTATAAAATACTGAAGGTTTTTATGGTCTGTCCAGATTTTGAATTCGAGTTTCACTTCTTCCAAATAGTGCCTCCATGCCTCTAGACACCTAATAACTACTAGCATCTTTTTATTGTGAATTTTGTAATTTTGCTCCGTAACATTCAGTGATTTAGAGATAAAGGCAACTGGTCTTTACTTTCTATCTTCGCACTTTGTCAACAGCACTCCCCTTGTTGCATAGTCTGAGGCATCTGCTTCTATTCTCATCTCTCTATCAATATCTGGGATCACCAGGACAGGTTCTGTGATGAACACCACCTTAAGTCTATTGAATGCCTCCTCCTGTTCCTTTTTCTACTTCCATTTCTGCTCTTTCCTGACCAGCACATATAGTGGTGCTGCTATTCTAGTGAAGTTTTTTATGAACCTTCTATAGTAGTTGGTGAGGCCCAGGAATTTCTGTACTTCTTTGACATTTCTAGGTGTATGTAAGAGCGACCGGAGTGGAGCTCCAGGAGATTCCTCAGAGAATTAGATAAGGCTCTTGGGGGGAATAATCTACATTATATATGTTACAGTGTCCTCGCGTCCCTGCTTTTGGTAACCGGGGTCTGAACAATGAAAGTACGTTAGGCGGCAATAAAGTGTACTTAGAACAATGGGAATAAGACCAAATATTACATAGTTGATCAGCTGCAGGGTCACTCCAGAGGGCTAATACAGGCTCTAGAGTCATGTGTAAGAGGTCCCCTTACATGGCAGCAGAAGCAGATACGGTAATAGAGAGTAGTTGCATAAGCTGCTGTATATCAGAAAACAGGACAGCAATCTGAGCATCTCGGTCAGTAGAGGAACTCATCCCATGAAGCTCAAAGAGACGCTGTTGCAGGGCAGACAGAGAAGACATAGAGTGAGTAATGACAAGAAAGGAAGAAGTGAAAAGGAAGGAGGGATAGAATGGTGAATTCAAAAGAAATAGTTGCCACGGAAAAACAAAAAAGAGGGAAATTGAATTAAGATAATTTTATAGGAGAGGAATAACATAACGGACAAGTGAGGAATGCCCATAGGCTTGAGAAGCATAGAATCTTAGGGCTAAGGATGACTCTGAGGACATATGAGACTAGAGCAATTGAAACCACTTTCAGAGAGGACCACCATTAGGAGAATAGAGTGATAGGTACTGGCAGATGACGATCTAGAACCAAAAACTAGTCTCAAGAAGACAACTAAGGACAGTCATCTATAGTGAGGGGGAGATGTTATACCACAAGCAAATTTTCCGTAGAAGATAACATTTGATACACGTTATACTAATGGATTCTCAATTAGAATTCGCTCTAGAACCCTTTCTATATTCTCAGAATGTAACACTATACAATGAGTACATTGAGCAGGTGATAATCGACTTAGAGCTCGTGTTGAGACCTCGAGAAGCAATTAAGATGAACTGGCATTAGATTACTAAGAGAGTTACTGAGGGACTACGCTCTAGATCCACTTTTGGATGGACTGACTTAGAAAGATGGTAAACTTGTACTCTAGAACCAGTACTACTCAGATGAAGAACTTAGACTGATAGACTTTGTGCTTGTAAATAAGCATTGATGGCATCAGATCAATTA
>Ga0157362_1000604_pt1 | contig 12716 bp, 13 predicted proteins | sample AttlaeALBM3_FD_111480 | JGI IMG/M metagenome (GOLD analysis project Ga0157362, IMG submission 111480) | Fungus gardens microbial communities from leaf cutter ant in Ribeirão Preto, State of São Paulo, Brazil - Atta laevigata ALBM3 | ecosystem: Host-associated > Fungi > Mycelium > Unclassified ... | reverse complement strand
GGGGACTCTATCAAGTTCTCTTTGTCAATTGCTGAACAAAGAGCAGTTGGCTTTATTCCAGCTTGGAGTTTAGCTTTCTTACACCATCTAACAACTCTTTCTTTCTCTAGAGTTACCACCCTTTTTCCCTTTTTGACTTTCTTCTCTTCTTTCTTTAGTACTGTCCTACCACACAAAGGTGAGCATCTTGTCATCTTTACTTCTCCAGTCTCCCAATCCATCTCTAGGTTATGTGCCTATAACTATGACATTCCCAGTATCACCTTTGTCTTCCCTAGGTTGCATATATCTATTCTCATTCTTTCTACATGGTCTTTATAATACACGTTTGCTTCCACCTGATGTGTAATGGTCCCTCCACTGTTATTGGTTCCATCGACATTCCTGACCATTATTGGTCTTTCTAACTTCTGTAGTCTGAACCCATGTTTTGCTGCTATTCTTTTGTCCATGAACATTCTTATTGCACCACTGTCCAAGAGTGCTTTGACCGTAACTCCCTCATGCCTATCAATCTTTTCCACACCAATGTTTAACCACACCTCTCTTAGTATTTTAAAGGTTCTCCTGACCTTCCTTTGTCTACCCCTCTCTTTTGCTGCACCTTCTGGCTCTCTTGGCTGTGCACTGCTTTGCTGTGCCTTTGTCTCTCTGGGCCACACCACTTTTTCCTCTTTTCTCTTCTGGCACCCACACCATCTTTGTCTATTTGAAATCACCCCCTGTCCTCTATTCTCGTCTACATGACACTCCTTCTTCCCATACCTTTTACACTCCACATACATTACTATCACCTCTCTGGTATACCACCCCAGCTCTAGTAGGTACACCTCATCTGGGATGCCTTCTCTACAGTGTTCCTATACCTTCTGTTGATGGGGATCAAAGGGAATTGATCACAAAACAAAAGTGATAACAAATGAGAATATAAGAAGTCCTCAAAATGTCTCACAATTGTGCACTAAACAAGTAGGCACTTGTCAGACTAGCTAACTCCAAAGCCGGAATTAAGCCAACTGCTCCTTTATCAGTGTTTGACAAGGAGAACTTGATAGAGTTCCTGTTAGATTCTGTACACTATTTATACAAGCAGAGTAACCCTAACCCTGTCCTTTTATCTTATGCTTCCTTATAAGTCAACTTGCTCTCACACGTCCGTTGATATTACAAATTAAAAGAAAAGAAAAAGAAAAGAAAAACAATATTCAAAATAAAAGAAAAGAAAAAGAAAAAGAAAAGAAATAATGACTTAGCCGATTTGCCAAGTCATGACACCACCCCCTTCTTAAGTTTTCTCATCTCGAGGAATTTTCCTACAACTCGTGATATGGGTCTACTAAGTTGCCCATCTCGTCTTCATCTTCCTCTGTCTATTCTCGAACTCCCAATTTTTCTTCCTCAATTTCTTCTTTTTCTGGGATCGTCTTCATTATCTCTCTTCTTACAAGTCTCTTACTCTTCCATCATCTCTAATTCCTCTCTAACCTCCCCCAATATTCCTGGTTATATTGCTTGTCTGACCATCCATATAACTTCTTTGCTGTAAATCTTCCCAGCAATTCCCCCCGTCAGAACGTTCCTTTCTCATGCTCTTGCCATGCTATATCTTTCATATCTCGCCGATATTCTTTCTTGAATTCTTCGATCACTTCTTTTGCATTCTCTAAATTCTCCCTTTCTTCCCAAGTATCGGATTCCACTGTAAATCCCTTCCATCTAACCAGGAATTTGTCCTTCCCCCTAACTCGCCGTTTATTCAAAATTCTTTCTACTTTCCATTTTTCCTCTCCCTCAATTATTACAGGAGCCGGTTGCTTCTTTTTCTGCCCTTCTACTTGTCCTACATATTGTCATATTCTACTGATGTTTACCACCGGATGTATCTTTACTGTGGTAGGTAGTTCTAATTTAACTGCATTTGATGATATTATTTCCTTGACTCTGTAAGGACCAACAAATCTCTCTGTCAACTTTTCTGTCCTCCTCCTGACCATCTGATATTTCAAATCCTTGGTACTGAGCATGACCAAGTCTCCTACTTTATACTCCTCTGCATCCGATCTCTTCTTGTCTGCATACTTCCTCATATCTTCCTGCACTTTTGCCTCTTCTTGTATCTCCTTTATTTTCTCCACGAATTTTTCCGCTCCTGCGTATTTTCCTTTCTTCCTCCCTTTGAACCCTATTCTGGGATCTTGCCCATAATTTGCCTTAAAGGGTGATGTCCTGGTACTTGAGTGCGCTTTATTGTTATATGCAAACTCTGCTGTTCCTAACCATTCTGGCCACTGCTCTTGCCTGTGATCAATGAACATTCTCAGGTATTGTTCCAACTCCTGGTTAATCCTCTCTGTTTGTCCGTCTGTCTGAGGATGGAACGCCATTGACAATTTACTCTTGATCCCCAACATCTCATTTAACTCCCACATTAACCCTGCTGCAAATTGTAGTCCCCTATCTGATATGATACTTTGGGGTAAACCATGTAATTTCCACACATTATCCCTAAATAACCTGGCCAGTCCTTCTGCCAACATTTTTTCTATAGTTGGTATAAAGTGAACTATTTTAGTTAGTCAATCCACTACTACTGGCATACTATTGTATTCTTGTACTAGGGGCAGTTTAGTGATAAAATCCGCCGATATATGTACCCAAGGTTTTTCCAGAATAGAGTTTGGCATTAATTTTCCTGCTGGCTGTTCTGTACGGTTTTTATTTCTTTGGCAGGTGTCACATCTCTCCACATACCGTTTTACCTCCTTTGTAACTCCTGGCCACCAAAAGTTCCTAGTGACCAGTTCTACCATCTTCCACTGTCCTCCATGCCCTCCTATTAGTGTATCATGGTGTAGTCTAATTATCTCTGTCCTTAATTTCTTGTCTTTTGGCACGTAGACTTTTTCTTCTTTATACATGATACCGTCTACTTCTCTCCATTCCTCATCTCTCAGCATTTTTACTCCTGCCTATTTCATTTCTTCTACTGCTTTTACTACTTTGTCATCTTTTACCTTTGACTTTCTAACTTCTTCTAGTAGATCTACCCCATCTACTATAATTTCTACTGCTTCCATCTTCCTTAGTCTCATCCTCATTGTCTTTATCCACTCCAACCTTCTAGTCTGGTTTCCTGCTCAGACTGTCTGCCTTTCCCATCTTGCTTCCTGGAACATGTTTTAGCGTAAAATTAAATCTAAATAGGTATAATGCCCATCTGGCTTGTCTCCTATTTAACTTTTGCGTCTTCATGAAGTATTCGAGGTTCTTATGATCTGTCCATATCTCGAATTTGGTCACTGCTCCTTCCAGGAAGTGTCTCTATGCTTCTAGGCATCTGACTACCACTAACATTTCTTTGTCATGAATCTCATAGTTTCGTTCTGTATCACTTAGAAATTTTGAAATAAAAGCGACTGGTCTCTATTTCTTGTCTGAGCACTTCATCGAGAGTACTCCTCCAGTAGCATAATTTGAAGCGTCAGCTTCCACTCTGAACCCTTTGTCTAAGTCTGGTACTGCTAAAACTGGTTTCATTGTGAAGATCTGTTTTAACTCCTCAAATGCTTTTTGCTGGCTATCTCCCCATGTCTACTTCTTGTAAGGGGACCCTTCACACATGACCCTAGAGCCTGTTGCCTCCCAACATAATTTCATTATGCAGCCCCTGATTACCAAAGAATGGAATGCAAGAACATTTTAGTATATATATTGTAGATTATTCCCCCTAGGAGCCTTGTCTAATTCTCTGAGAAATCTCCTGGAGGTAAGTTGTAACATATTCCATAGTATAATTTAACTGAGGAATCTCCTGGAGTGCTCTGCTCTGGTCGCCCTTACACTTCTCATCTTTCCTCATCAGCCTATTCATTAGTCTTGCTACTCGAGTGAAATCCTTAATAAACCTTCTATAGTAATTTGCAAGGCCTAGGAATTTTCTAACGTCTTTCACATTCTTTGGCTGTGGCCAACTGAGTACTCCTTCCACTTTCTCCTTCTCCATCTCTATGCCATCGGATCCTATAATAACTCCTAGGAACCCTATCTTCTTTGCTTTCCACACACATTTTTCTGGCTTGATATACAAGTCATTCTCTTCTAATCTTCTCAATATTTCCTCCACAATCTTGTTGTGTCCCTCCTCTGTTTCCATTCCCACTAACATGTCGTCTACAAATGCTGCTACTTTTCCTTCATTTATCAAATCCCTCAAGATCTCATTCATCATTGCCTGGAATGTGACTGGTGAGTTCGTTATCCCAAAGAACATGACTGTTGGTTTGAAAGACCCCACATGCATCATAAATGCTCCCTTCCACTTATCTCCTTCCTTTATCCGTATGTTATTGAATTCCCATCTTAGATCCATTTTAGTGAATATTTTCTTGCTACCCATATTGTCGATTAACTCTGTAATTAATGGTAGCGGGTAATTGTTTTTCACTGTCTGGTCGTTCAGATTGCGGTAATCCATAACTATCTTCTTTCCCCCATCCTTTTTGCCTACAAAGAACACTGGTGACGTTGTTACACTGCAAATGAATTTTCTGCGGAAGATAACATTTGATATACTTTATACCAACAAATTCTTGATTAGAGTTTGCTCTAGAACCCTTTTGATATTCTCAGAACATACTACCATATGATAAAGACATTGAGCAAGGGAGAACCAAACCAGAGCTCATGTTGATACCTCAGGAAGCAAGCAGGATGAGCTGGCATCAGGTTTAGGAAGAAAGTCATAGAAGGACTATGCTCTAGATCCATTATGGGATGGGACCGACTTAGAGATATGGCGGACCAGGACTCTAGAACCGGTAGTGTTTGGATGACAGACTTAGATAAATAGACTCTGGTTGCAATTAAGCATTGATGGCATCAGATCAATTATATTTAGATAAATGAGCCCTAGGACACGACTCAGAGATACTAGACATTGAGTGGAGTTTACTGACTACTTAATAGGTAACCAAGGAGGGCCTTCTTACAAAGCAACATCAAAGGGAGTGATAAGAGATCATTCTAGAGAGAAGCAACAATGGAGACATGTCATCTCTGATGGGAAGGATTTGATGAAGAGGACATATCACCATAAGGATGTGTCATCACTGGGAATTGGGGCAGACTTAGCGTGAAAAGAGCTTGAAGGAACATCAAAAGTAGTAATAGTTTCCTTTTTATATTTTATTCCTTGAGTTTCAGAGCTTTGTAATCATTTTAATATAGTATCCAGTGTGCAGTTGGATAGGAGAGGAACCTCTTGACTCCTACCTCCATCTATACTGCTTCTGGAATCGTAAATGCAAATATATTGAGAGTAAGAAGACTGGGACTAGTGGGGTGTCTTGAGAAGAACACAGAATATACCCAGAACTTGATCTAGGGAAAAGATGCAGATGCAACTCAGGCAGGCTTCAGAGAGGACAGCAGGCTGGGAAAGCTTGGCTAGATGCACACTTGGATTGCATCACACCCATAAGGTTCAGTGTTGGGGATGCAGACAAGGGGACAACTGAGTATGGAGGGTCCATGAGTGATCAACTAACTGTATTTTCTAGAGGAGCTTCCCAGTGTGCAATTCCCTTTTACACCCTTTCAACATCTGAGGCAATTTCAAGGACCTAATATACCCTTTCCTTAACTGATCTTCCACAAAGTTCTGAACCTCCTCTCTCTTATTCTTGGATAAAGGATAAATCTTCCCTTTCTGTGGTTTAAACGTCTTCTTGAGATCTATCGCATGATCCCAAATCTTTCCGGTTGACATTCTCTCAGACTCTACCTTCCTGAACACTTTCCTCTACTTTAAAAATTTCTTAGGGACCATCTCTTTAATTTTCCTATAGTCCTCTTCCATCTCTTCTTCCTTTCTCCAATCCTCTTTATCATCTATTGCCCAACGGACAATTTTCTCTTCTTTCTCAGTTGCTACTTTTTTGACTTTCTCTTTCTTCTGACTCTTTCCACCACACAGGGGTGGACATCTTATCATCTTAACTTCTCCGGTTTCCCAATTTATTTCTGAGTTATGGGCCGCCAATCATAGCATCCCCAAGATCACCTCCGTCTTCTCCAAGTCGCATACATCCATCCTCATTCTTTCTACATAGCCTTTATAATAAACGTTGCACTCTACTTAGTGCGTGATGGCCCCTCCGCTATTGTTCATACTGTCTACATTTCTGACAGGTATTGGTCTTTCTAACTTCTACAGCTTAAACCCATGCCTAGCTGCCGTCTGCCTATCCATGAACATCTCCGTTGCGCTACTGTCCAAGAGCGCTTTTATTATTATGCCTTCATGTGTATCTATCTTCTCCACTCCAATATTCAGCCACACTTCTCTCAACATTTTGAAGGTTCTTCTGACCTCCTTTCAACTACCCCCCTCTCTTGCTGTGCTTTCCGGTTCTCTTGACCATGTCATCCCAACTCCCACAATTCCACATCTTGTGGTACTGTTGGTCCACAGTACCACTCAGCCCTCTTCCTCAATGTCTCCCATGAACTTCTTTTCCACCCCTCTTGCTGCACCTTTCCCTTTGTAGGGTGCGCCACTTCTTCCTCCTCTACTCTCCTCAGCCTCTTCTGCTGTTGGTGCACTTTTTCCTGCACAGGGTGCGCCACCCTTTTCACCTTCCTTTCCCATAGAGGGCACTCTCTGCATTTGTGCCCTTCCTCTCCACACTTGAGACACCTTACAACTACCGTTCTTATGCTTCTTACTACTCTTTCTTCCATACCACACTGCATTACTCGACTCCTTAAAATTTCAAATTTATTTTGAGGCATCTCTGTCCTCTTTTCTTCCTTTCTTCTATTCCTGCAATTTCGGGCCAGGTGCCCGAACCCTCTGCAGCTTCGACACAACTTCCCTCCCCTTCCTTCTAATTCTACCCTCAGTTTGGCGAGGGCACATTTCTCTCTGAGCAGGTTGCTCAATAAAGCATTATATTGTTCTTAAGACATAACGGCAACGTCTCAAGATGGGTATGGAATGATTGATCTCACTTAAGCTATGTCTACTGGGGCACAAGATCTTCACCTAGCTAGACACCTATTGCCCTACTGACTACTGCCCTAATAATATGGTTAGACTATCACTCCAACGGGGGAGATCCCTAATCTAAATGGCCCACTAGTGGTAACCGTCAATCCTCTGCATGTACCAACTCACAATGGAGTGCAGCACAAGGTTTATACCAAGAAAAGGACAAGTATACTACTAAACACCGCTTGATTGTGAGATCAGGTCTCAGTAGCAATACCCAAGCTTGGTACTACACTTCCACCTGCAGTTCCTAACTAACTGCAAAGTCCCCTTAAGCTAAGGGCCCGGCTATGTATAGAGGTGGTTACTGATTGTGATGATCAGCAACCAAGGGTTGATAATATGAGAGTGAGATTGAGAAGAGTCCAAGGCGGATGGTACTCGTGATGTGGAATCGAGTTCTAATATCAGACTAGCTAACTCCAAAGCCGGAATTAAGCCAACTGCTCTTTTATCAGCGTTTGACAAGGAGAACTCAATAGAGTTCCCGTTAGATTCTGTATACTATTTATACAAGTAGAGTAACTCTAACCCTGTTCTTTTATCCTGTGCTTCCTTATAAGTCAACTTGCTCTCGCACATCCATTGATATTACAAATTAAAAGAAAAGAAAAAGAAAAGAAAAACAATATTCAAAATAAAAGAAAAGAAAGAGAAAAAGAAAAGAAATAATGACTTAGCCAATTTGCCAAGTCATGACAGCACTGGAGAGATGATCAAATATAAAAAGGGAGCTTAAGAATAATGGAAGATAGAGGGGAAGACTCAAATAACTGAAAGAAATGATAATGAAGATTTTATAAATCCACTCAAGATAGATCTCACTGTAATAGGCTCTCTAAGACATGCGTTTGTCTTGCGTTGTGACACTACTGTCCTTACCTAGTCTAGTAGTCTGGCTCGTTGTCAATACAGCAGAACTACCTAGAACTCCCATGCCATCATGTGAGCTCTTCTTCAGCTGACCGTACAACTGGAAGCCAACTCCAATGACACGTAGTGAGCTATTAACTCCTAGTGTAAGTGAATGTCCAAGTCCATTGGAGCTTGAATTCCTGTCGAGGGAGAGGTTTTGTGAGTTTTAGAAACTAAAAGAGAATGCTCAAAAAGAAAGAGACTCAGTCACTCAAAATAGCCATTAAGCTCTAGAGCAGCAGAGAGGGATGATGATAGAGGTGTAATACTTGAGTTCCCCTCTGTGCCCTAGAGTATTTTATTATGATTACAAAGCAAAAAGAAAGTGAGACAAAGAAAACTTCTGAATTCCCAAACATAGTAAGGCTACAATGATGAGATGGCACTCCTCCCGAGCACTAAGTGACCGCTCCCTACTCTTCTAGTCCTACTCCGGGGATCCTTCTACGCACTATGGTTGGGTCTCGAGCCTCTTGCTGGGCTGTAGACGGAGACAGTAATCTCAAGTTGTCTTGCTCTTGAGCACGTTATCTTCATCTAGCCTTCTTGCTACCCCTCTCCTCAGTTTCTCTGTTTCTTTCTACTTCTTCTATGCCTTCTTACTCCTCTAGGTTCCAATTTTCTTCTACTACCATTGTGATGCGACTCTGTGGTGGCTCGACTCTCTTAATCTTGCTATAATTAGCCATCATAACTGATAGCTCAGGTCTGATCATAACTCTTCTATGAATAATACCGCCAGCTGCTGAGATATGACATTGCTCTGGTTGCACTGATCCATTTAAGTTCACTTCCATTCTCGAGAACACTTCTAGAAGGGAAATCCATTGGAAATCTGATATGGGGTACCTAGGCAAGCATCTATGAGGTGTATGTAGTGGTGGTCACAGCCACTACTCTGCTATTCAAGCTAGATGCTCGAGTCCATGACTAGGCATCTAGGGGAACATCTATGGGGGGACCGAGCTCTTCTCTCAAGTCAATTATTCTGGTTATTAGGATGTAAATTGTTACTTATTTTGCCTAAACGTTTGTCTGGCATGACACCATTGCAAGACATATACTGTAAGAGGACATCTAGGGTAATACTTAGTAAGTTCTAAGGGTCTGAATCTATTAGTGGCCCATTGACAGATCATGTATTGCATTTCTATCATTTCTTACTTCTTCTGTCTGTGTCATGTGGTATGATACCTTCTATCTACATTTAGGACAATTGTGATTACTGATCTATGTACATGTGTGTCAGACTAGCTAACTCCAAAGCCAAAATTAAGCCAACTGCTCCTTTATCAGTGTTTAACAAAGAAAACTTAATAGAGTTCCCGTTAGATTCTATACACTATATATACATGCAGAGTAACCCTAACCCTGTTCTTTTATCCTGCACTTCCTTATGAGTCAACTTGCTCTCGCATGTCTGTTGAAATTACAAATTAAAAAAAAAGAAAAAAAAAAAAAAAGAAGTAATAACTTAGCCGATTTTGCCAAGTTATGACAATGTGACTGCCCATGTGATTATCTAGCGTAGTATATATACTAGCAATGTGTTGTAGATCTACTTCACTTGAATCTCATACTAGCTTCTAGGACTATCCATCAGCTTAAGGGAGATTGCCTCTGAGTGGTTCCCTAATATATGCTGGATTTTTTCCCCACATTTTTCTTTCTTGCTGTGCCTTTTGTGGCTTTGCCACATGCGCTGCTTCTTCTACTCTCCTCAGCTTTCTCTCTTCCTTAGTCCTTTTCCACAAGGGACAATCTCTACATTTATGTCCCTTTTTTCTACACTTAAAACACTCAACCACTGCTGCATCCTGCCTTCTTATCACTTTCTTCTCTACCCCACACTACATTACCCGGCTACTTAGCATTTCAAATTTAGTTCCTGCAGTTATGGGCCAGGTGCCCAAATTTCTTATAACTCCTACACAGCTTCTCCTTTCTTCCTTTTAATTCTTCTCTCAGTTTGGTAAGGGAGCATCTTTCTTTGAGCAGGTTGCTCATTAACGAATTGTATTGTTGCAAAGACATGGTGCTACGTCTCTACAAGGATACGGAAATAATGTTGAATCTTGCTATCTACTTTTACATTTGTTGAGGTGCAAGATCTTCACCCAACCAGACACCTACTGCCCTACTGACTACTGCACTAATAATATGGTTAGACTATTACCTCACGGGGAGGATTCCTAATCTAGACGGCCTTCTAGAAGTAACCATCACTCCTCTGCATGTACCAACTCACAATGGAGCACAGCACGAGGTTTATAAAAGAACAAGTATACTACTAAATACCACTTATTTATGAGATCAGATCTTAGAAATGATACCCGAGTTTGGTACCACTCTTCTACCATCAATCCCTAACTGATTGACAAGTTCCCTTAAGCCAAGGGCCCAGCTATGTATGGAAGTAGCTACTGATCACAATGATCAGCAGCTGAGAGTTGATATAATGAGATAAAAGATGAGCAAGGTCCAAGACAGATGGTGCTCTAAAAGTGGAATCGAGTTCTGGTGTAAGGACTTAGTCATAATAACTTAATCTCACTCCTTATCCGAGTTAACAAGGAGAACTCAATGGAGTTCCTGTTATTTTCTGTATATTACTTATACAACTACTATATGGTCTGTACACTACTTTCCCACACTTATCATGTGACACATCATGTGATGTCATGTGATGTAATACTGTGACTTCCTGTCATATGACTATGACACTTTCCCACACTCCTTCCTGTATAGTAAGTCCAAAAGAAAAGAAAAAGAAAAGTAAATATAAATAATAACTTAGTCGTTTTGCCAAGTCATAACAATACCCCACTTATCTGCCTCCTGAGCTGTGATCATTTGACCAGTCAAGACCATCTCCATAGCTTGCAATTTACTGACAAGTTGTGTAAGACACTGAGAACCTCTGTTACCCGGAATAATACCAAGATTGATCTCAGGTTGACCAAACTTGGCACTTGGTGAGGCAAGGATGATATCACACATGAGTGCGAGTTTGTAGCCTTCTCCAAGCTTTAAAGTCTACAGATCTCATTGTTTGTATATTGGATTTGAAGAAAAGCAGTACTACAAACATGACAGGGATTTTACTCCCAAAGATCAGTAAAAATATGAGCCATAGAAGAAAAACAATGAGAGCTTGCTCAAAGGAAGAAGACAATATACAGCAACAAATAATCATACCTTTGAAATTCAGCCAGTCTAATAGTGCACAGAATATTCAGAGAGCACTCACCTTAGGAAACTACTTAGTATTCAACGGCTTCATTATCACTAGCATGATTGGATATAGATTTCTCCTTTTTTGCAGAAATGTTAGAACTAGACTCTTCCTCTTTCCCAGTGGCTGCCTTGTCAATGTCTATACTTGCATGCATTTCCTCTATTGGTGGTGAAGGAAGTTTTTTTTTAACTGCAGAGGGGAGTTGACCCTCCAGATCCATCTCCACCATGACACACTCAGATTTTACTTGAGCCTTTTCTTCAATAGCTTGCTGCCAAAGTTTATTTATTTCTTTGACACCAGCTGTATGCTTGTCCTTGAACATGTCCCATTTCTTGTCAACTGCTTCCTTGACCTGGATAATTCTCAGCAAAACTGAAGACTTGAACTAAAAAGAATATGCAAATCTCCTGCTTTTGCCTTGCTAAGAAGGATTCTTGAGCAGGTGTCAATTTAGCAGGTAGATAATACAGGGGTGGGAGATGTAATCTGGGTAGGAATAACAGGAGATCTACTGATAACATGAACGAGTCATCAAAAATTGTGTCCAATGTTAGCAAAAGATTTGCAATAACAGGGAACTGCCACCAGCGAATCTTGTAACTGAAGTAATATTAAGTAAGAGTAGACAGGTAAACAAGGCTAAACACATGATTGAATCCTTCAATTGTAGGTCTTCTTCCTTTTGATTAGCTACGTTCTTGTTCTTTTTTGCTTCTTCTGCACGCCTAATATTTTCTGAATGTACAATCTTCTGATGGTGGTGGAGAGCTGGGCTTAGTTGGCTTGGCCAGCCAGCAGGTATAAGGTTGAGTGTCTGCTCTCTTAATGCCTGCAGTAACTTCAGGTAGTTGAGGCTTTCTCTGTCTAAGTGTTCCTAGTGAATACTCAATTCATGAGTGGTCGTCTCCTGTCCTATTGCTAAGTCATATCTATTTTTGACATTGTTTTGCTGTATGGGGCCTTCAACATCTACTGCTAAAACACAGCACTGTCTTAGTTCACTACAGGTAATACAGGAATATGATTTGCTGCAAACTAGGTCAAAAAATGAAAATACAGACAAATAGAGAAAACACATGTTAGCCTATGAGAACAGCACTCCCATCCGTTCACCAGGCACCATTGACATTTGACATTTCATTGATCTAGCCAATATTGCCCCTGTGCATCTTGGTGGAGGTGAAAAGAGGTGTTGAGCAGTGATAGCTTGAGAACAAATAGAGTAGGGGACTGTCACGATGGTGACACTGTGATGCGTACTGTGTGCGTGTCACGCGCATGCATGGATTTGTCAGCTCACCATCAGCCTTTCTGGAATCCTCCGAATTATTTAAATAATTGCCAATTGCTGTAACTACCTTAGTTTTGTTCTCCCTCAGGAGGACTCCATCCTTGTCAACTCATATACCTCTCTCTCTCTCTCTCTTAATAAATCTTTTGAATCCTAAAAGGGGCAAGTGTAGGAGCAGGCACAACTCACTGTTGAGGCCAAGCCCCCCAAGAAGAATT
>Ga0157362_1000603_pt1 | contig 12719 bp, 3 predicted proteins | sample AttlaeALBM3_FD_111480 | JGI IMG/M metagenome (GOLD analysis project Ga0157362, IMG submission 111480) | Fungus gardens microbial communities from leaf cutter ant in Ribeirão Preto, State of São Paulo, Brazil - Atta laevigata ALBM3 | ecosystem: Host-associated > Fungi > Mycelium > Unclassified ... | reverse complement strand
TCACTGAGTCTCCGTTCTCTAAAATTTGAATGATTTAGGTCCATATTCATCAGTCAGATTTTATATTAAGGTTTCCTTAAATTTATCTTTAGATGTTCAATAGCCAATAAAATAATTAGATTATTAATAATTTTTAATTATTGTTCGTAAAGCGTCTAAAGATAAATTTAAGGAAGCCTTAAATATAAGATCTGACTATGAATATCAGCATTAAACATTCGCAATCTAATCCACTATTTTTAAGCGGTATTCTAAAGATATTAACTCGGAAAGAAGAAGATTTCGCAAGCTTTGCGATTCACATCATGAAATATTCATAATTAGATAAAAAGAATCAGAGCATTTTGGAATATTTAAAGGATCTTTATAGCCATTATCCTAAATAACTGAATTATAATAACAATCTTACGTGTTCTTTTCAGAATCTTTCCTCTTCGCAATGAATATCCCATCAAGAGACTCTTTTAAAAGAAAAATGTAATCTGTGCTTACCTGTAAAAATAGAAAAATAATAAAATTAGAAAATAATTGATAAAATGTATAAGCAGATTAACTTTTATTATGGCATTCAAGTTGCAATTAAAAATTTGTTTCGGCGAACTTCGCTTACTTTTATAAAGGAAAAGAGCAGGTGCGATCGATTAATTTCTCGATTGTTAACTCGACAACTCTGGAGGCTATAATTTTATCGTTGATCCACAACGCACATCGTACCTTCACAAAAGTTAAACGCAAGTGTGCGCGCATGGATAATCGATTGCTTTCCGATGCTTCTAATAAATGTGCGGGTTTGCTTTGTGCCGAACAAATACACGAACGTGGCACGAGTTACGACACAAACGATCGTTGCGAGTACAATACGTGATCACCGGTATCTGGCAAACGCACGCTTCGATAGGGTGTCGAGTTTTGTAATAACAGGGAATTCAATTTGCTCATATGGAAAAGACATATCTCCCTTCTCTTCCCCACTCAATAGGATCTGCTATTCACGATATTTTTCAATTTACTGTTCAAATATATAAATAAGATAGTAATAATTAAAAAACACACATATATATATAATATTGATAAAAATAATAAATACAAATACAATAAATATAAATATAAATACAAATATCTGGTAATAAAATATAAATATTAAGTGTTGAGAATTTATATCGAAAATTTTAAATAGAGATATTTTCCTTCTCAATACTATCATTGTTAATCGATAAACGTGTACAATCGAAACTACTTTCCGACTGAATGTGCAAACGCGGAATATCTTTTACATTTACGAGAGGAGTGTGCCCGAGAGTTGAATGCAACAGAAAAGAAAAGAAAGAGTAAGTAAGATTGAGAGTATCAGAAGAAGGAAGAGAAAAATCATGTCAGAAGAAAAGAGAGAAGGCAAACACACACATGAAAGCGAGTCAGTCTATTATATCGGTCCATGCGTTCTGTCATTTAACGCAAATGTCGCTCTATCGTTCATCGACATGCTCGCATTGCGAAGTCCCGTCCATCGTCTTTGTTATGTATTCACGCACACACGAATATATTGCGGGTCTATGGATTTGAAGAGAAAAAGGAGGCTTGGCTAGACGAAATAGGATATACTTTGCAAAAGGAGACATTGTCACGCCGTTATTTTTTCCTGTTTTTAATCTTTTCTACTATAACTTTTAACAATTACATGTATCATAGATAATATAATGAAGAATGATATAATAATTCTACTCTAATAAGTAAATTTTTAGGAAAAAAAAACCACGAAAAGGAAGAGTGAGAGAAATAGTTTAATAATTTGCACAAAGTATTATACAGTGAGAGTATTTACGGTATTAAGAATTAATAAAATTTTCCACGTCTTACACATATTTATGTATTTTTTTTGTTTAACAAAATTTTTTAATAAATAAAATCTAAAAAAAATTCTCTCTGTTAAAATACACAGTAAATTACAGACGATAATATTCTTAATTTTAACTGGCGAAAGAAAAACTAACTGCAAGATTAAACGCGTGAAAGACTTTCCACGTGACCCTCATTAATTAGGGAAACTAAAGATGACCATCTGCTGTTCCACAAGCGGCGTTACTAAAAGTAGACATAAGAGGGAACAAATTCGGCGTAAAGTGACACTAAAAACCGGAAACTCTCTCTTTAGAGAAATTTATACTTTACGATCCATCTTATGCTCGATTCATTAGAATTATTTACAGATACGATAATAATATCCAATGAAGTTTTATATATATATATATATATATATATATATATATATATAATTCGAAATATCATTTTTCCTCTTCTCTTTTTAAATACTTAGGTAATTAATTAATAAAAAATTGAAGTTATGTAATCATATTATAATTGATACATAATTATTATCCTAATTAATTAAAAATGTCTTTGTAAATTTATTTAGTTATTTAACAAACATTCCATCTCCATGAAAGTTCGATGTATCGCTAATATTTGATTGCGCAGGATGTAAACGTCATCCTGTCATACGAACTTCATTTCCTGTGGGAGGAAACGGCGGAATCGATAGACGCGGTCCAGCTTTTAAAATATTCTTAATATATAACAAATATCTATGTAATGTATGTAATGTATGTAATGTAATTACTTAAGTCGGTAAATCTAATAAATCTTTCAAGATACATATATATGATATTCTTGTAATATTCGCTAACTTTTATTTTTAAATTTATATATTATTTTTGTACCGCAAATCCAATAATTTTTGCCGCTGCCAATAAAGAAAAAAACTTGTTTTCAACTAATGAATATACGAGTTTGCAATTTCGACCCTTCTAATTTTAATCAATTATATCTCGAATGAGGACAAAAAGACTTTCATTATTAGAGAAGAATTTATCTGGCGTACTTTATTTCATTGCATAATTTTATCTCGGTGTATACGACAAATAAATTCCTGCACAAAATACATGTAAATCAAAATAGATTACTGTAATTACCACCTGCTTTAAATTTAATAAATAATCTATTGCAATAAATTTTACCGGATAATTTTAGCTGTAAGTGAAACCATATTTAATCATAAGCATTTTTTAATATTTTTAATCATATTCAATCCTTTTTTAAATAAATTGTAAACCAAATTTAATCTTTAAATAAATAAATTATGAACAAACTTTTACACAAAAAATATTTAAAAACACGTTTATAATTAAACATTTAAAAAATTTAATGAGACTCTCGTAATTAAAAATGAAAAACTTGATAAATTATTTTATTAATTTAAAAAATAAAATGTTTATTACTCATTCTCTCTTTTAATTTATTAAAGTTAATCCCGTGCATATTAACACAATTATGCACAAATAAAAAAAATTTATAAAATATTGAATCACGAGTATTTCAGTTCAAAAATTAGACACTGGTAAGTTAATTTATATCTATTCCCTCAACAAATCCGTGCAATTAATTATTTGTACGCGCACGTTTCGTGGTTAATTTCGCTTTGTCGATCCTTATTCTCTTGCAGATTAAGACGGACATCTCTAATTGAGACTTGATTATATTCGCGATGAGTGCGGCTTCCGCGTGCGGCAGGAGGAAATTATAGTAATTTTCGCCCTGCCGTTTCTTCGGTGTGGCAAGTCTTTAAACGTAGCGCCCGATAATTGACAGGACAATCCGACGCGTTTATGGAATAGGATCAGGTGGTGTGTCTTGTTTGGAACTTCGAAAGTGCTCGGATCGAGTGCACGAAAGCTTCAACTTAAATGGGCTTTTATGACGATGATGAAAAATTATCGAAAGTTTAAAAATGTAGTTGGAAATTTTTTGAATTCTTCACTGCTAACAAAGATAGGCGGCGCTTTTAATCCGCGTTTGATTATACCGCCGGCGAGTTTGTCGTCCGGAAATAATTACATGCCATTCTGATCCGTTTAACGTACGAGACGTAACATTTTAACTACGTGCCAACGATAAGTTTAATCCGCGTACTCTTCTGTACAAATTACTTGTAGAGACTATATTTCGTAATACGATTTATTAATAGAATTACCTACGATTAGTGTTGGGAACAAACTTGCGTTATTACCTATGTAATTCAATGGCAAAATTTACCGCTTCACGATTCCTTGACAATCCAAAGGTGATGTCTTTAATGCCTGTACAAATGTGCCAACGTATAAACACATTAGAAATACGTTGTCTAGTTAGAGGAAAACCAGATACACTCGCGCGAGTCGAAAAGTCGGGTGATAAATGTCTAAACAGGCATGAAGGGCGCCAGAATGTGTTAAGGATTTCATCCGTAGTGCAATGTGTACTCTTGGAGTTTATTGCTTGAAACTAAAATAACATCTAGAAGATTTTTCAGAATTTTTATATACATATAATATCGTAAAACAATAGGATGCTCAAGTTGATTGCGAGAATATCAAAACTTTTCGTAACATTGCTTGAAATTCTTAATTATTTTGATGATTCAACAAAATTATTTTCAAATTTATATCTAGCTAAATTTTTTAGATACTTCAGCAAAACCGTTCTTTCCGTGTAACTTTTGCAAAAATATTCTATAATTCGCGTAGGTGTGAAAAAAGTGTAATTAATTTTTAAGAAAAGATTTCTTTTTCAAAACTTGTATTCTACATGTAATTCATACTCTACAATAATACTAAATTTTGTAAGAACTTCGTAAAGAACAGAGTAATAAATCAATATAGAATATCAATAAGTAAACATAATTTAAGTAATGCTCATGAAATACAAGAGTAGAGTAGAAGAAACTAATTTCGCGTCGTACTAAGTTCGCGACGCGGGGAGACCGTAAATATGATTCGGTACTTTGCTTTTACGAATAAACGGCGAGTAGCTGTAAAACGACCAACAAAATACCGAATACGAAATACTCGTGAATTTTTCAGCAGCCGACGTTTCGAGGAAAATCCTGAATGCGTCTCCTCGTAGTGGTATCGTCTAGTCGGATGCGAAATCCTTGTCTTCGCATTTCGTAGATTGAGTAGCTCATAATTATTTACATCAGGCATTCTAGACAAAATGTTTTGCGTCAATCAATCTTTTTCCGATATACATCGCGGAAATTGTTATATCGATTTTATAGAAAATTATTATGTACTATCAGTAAATAATTCTGAGATAAATATTCACAGAAATAATTTTCTCTCGATATAATCTAAAACTTGTATTTTGATTAATTATTATTACATAATCTAAAATATTCATTGTACACATTTGTAATTACGAAAAGAATAACTCTGAATTTTTTCTTCATACATTACTGTTTATGCAACAGGTGTTCTCGTAATTAGATTAAAGATGCACTTGGGAAACATAAGAGTTTAAATATAAGAATTAAACGATCGTTTATTTCTGTTTGATTTTCTCTCTTCTCGCTTCTATTGTTGACGATATTTATTTCATACAAACGACATATCAAAAAAGATAATTTTCGTATTATGTCAATTAAAAGTGTTTATTTCCGTATCGAATTTAATAAGAAAAATCAATGTTTTCATTTTGAATCGATCGCACAAATTATGTTAATTTCAACTTCCACTCATACATTCAAACTAATTTGTAGAAAAGTTTGTACTTAAAATAGTACTTTTAAAATTGTTAGAATTGTATGAACAAATTTAATGAATAAAATCTCTTTAATGAATAAAATCCTCGGTGCTTCATTTAATGCGTTGTAGACTTTTGAATTACCTTCGTACTAAACAAATAAAATATTAAAAATGCAACATGCACAGTCTCATTTACATTTGCATCACGTTGTAACAAGGATTGAAACTTAACGAGTTACTGTTATTCTTTATTGGATAATGCAAGCATGTGCTTCATAATATTGTCTTCTATAATGTAATAAAATTTATTGTTAATTTGCGCCTCCTGAGCATAGAAAAGTCATTTTACGTCATTCAATATTGCTCACGAGCGGATAATATTTTTCACTTACGTTCCGATTATAATTGCAGTTAAACTAAACATAAACTCTCTTGTCTTTCACTGTTTATTACGTAGCTGTACACAATTGTTTATTCTCCATTTAGAAAAATAATTACGTTGATATTAAACAACTGAGAACAAACCTCTCTCGTATTCTTTGTAATTTATTTTCTTCTCATATTTGTTTCTCAAAAAACAATGTATTTTTTGTGAAGTGTTTTTTCAGATCTGTATTCTGAAATTGTTTCTAAATGTAAGACTCCCTCTTAAATAAATTACTGTTTACTTAAATTACTGTTTACTTAAATTTAACAATAAAACATAGTCGCACTCTTCGATTAAAGTATATAGAAACATTTCATTTACATTTTAAATAAATCCTTTTACACTTTAAATAAATCAACGTCTCTTTCAAATCTATCGTTCGGTATTTTAGAAAAGCGAATTTTTCTCACAACGATTAACGTTCTAAAATCTTTTTAACCTCTTTCACATTCCTCACTTATCTGTCGCGCCGTTAGCTTTTATAGCAAGAGTGGTATAACGCGCGCATCATCTACCATCTCTCGCGCTGATGTTTTAGTTGTCACCTAAAAAAGATTTTCATTTTCCGCCAAGTAGCTCGACGCTGCTTGTCGCTCGTTAGCGGGCTTATGTCCTCGTGAAAACCTTCGTTTTATACCTTTGCCCTCCGCACGTTGCGCCGAAATCGCGTTACTTCCCGCCCAAAAGAAGCTCGCTGCAAAGAGAAGAGATCCTAAGAAATCCTGAATAACGCCCACATCGTTCCACTCGTCCTTAAGAAATCGTACTCGAAGAAAAAAAGCAGACAAATGAGACATTGTATATTTTTCATGTCTTCAATTCGTTCTACCGAGCAAAAAATTTCTGGCTTCTCTCACGTTTAATGATTAACCTATGTTATGTATAACAAACAATATTAACATTTCCTACAAAATTTTATTCGAAGAAAAAAAATTAAAAATTATTGTTTACAATAAATTTTTTACAGTATTTTAAGATGCTAATAGCATCGTTATTAAATCGATGATCAATTTAATTGCATTAAGAGAAAGAAGTTTGTTATAGGAACAAAAGCAGGGATATCAAATGTAACGGTTTGGCAGGAAAACGGATCGGTTATTTATTATTGTAAATATAATTCGTTAATGTGATAAATAATACACGATTTACGATACAAATCAAAATAATCAGTGTTGCTAGCAAATAAAAGTCTATCAAAAAATATTGTAGGTTAAGTTTTGCATAAATTGTTTCTATTACTAATAATTGATTGAAATAACAAACTAGCAATCACAACAAATTAAAACAATATAATCTGTTGTCTATATCTACAAATCATTTGGTAAAGGTATTGGTGGCTTATTATATAAATTAACAAAATCCTTTCTTTCAATGGATGATATTATTATTTCAGCTTCAATTTCTTTAACTAATAGATCAAATTCGTTGTTCTATCCATTTTAGAAACAATCTCCTAATTCCCCCATTTTTGAATATCTCTATAATATTTTCAACAGATAAAATAGTAGAGGAAATGGGACGCGGTTTCCTGGGATTTAGCAGACGTTAAATAACGAGGCCAATAATGGAGTATAATAATGATTGTACGATTAGATTATCGAAATTGGAAAGACGCCAAAAGAGCAATCGCGACGCCCCTGTAAATTTGCACACTTTGCGATAAATGATCTCGATAGAGGCTCAATGAGTCGATGCGAATCCTGCGTTACATTTACAAACAAACAGTCGGATTTATCCTTGGCGCTTTAATGTTTATTTGCGCTTTTAGCGGATCGGCACATTTTGCGGCGAATATTTGTTTGATCCTCATCTAGCTCTGACGCTTTTCCCGACTTAAACTCGTCGATGTAGCCGTAAAACACAAGTGAATCCCGCGATTAATTTGTCTGCATTTAATTCTTCGGAGTGTTTCAGAATTTAATTTTTTTCAATGCAGCCAAAAATAGCGAATATCGAGTGGTAAATAAACATGGTACATAATAAAACAATTTTTCACAAATTGACAAATATTATTTTAACATTTACTGATTGCTGTATAAACAGATGCTTGCACAAATTCAAGAGTCCTAAATTGCTATCGACAATTATATCCCTCGAGATTGTGACCTATATTTTTCAAATATAACGGAACACACAATTCACATAGCAATAAAGAACACAATCAATAACACGGTGAAAGGCGAAGATTAACGGTGTCACCGTTTTCAGTTTATCGAAATAGTGTTATACACAATAAATTCGTATAATAGATGCATATCGCGCACGGTAAAAGGTTAATAGCGTCGCCGATCATTTGATATCCACGATGCCGCCTTTGCTCGCTAGTGTCACGAACCAACACGATGCCGGCCCTCCCTAGGGCACATAAAGTTTGCAGACAATACGCCTATTTCCCCAAGGGCCCATTTCATGTCGTCGCGCGCGAAATTGACGTCTAGATGTATTATAAGGGGACGCTGCGGGAGTGACGACGCGACTGACATGGGTGCGTTATACGCTTATATATACGTATCTATCTTGCGTGTACGTCATAATTCAACTAAACGGACAACGGCGTGTTGCACATGTGGCGAGGGACAGACGGACTGTGTTTGCGAGAGAGGCGAGAGCTCTCTCTCTCTCTCTCTCTCTCTCTCTCTCTCTCTGTCCGGCTATCCCTCTTTATGAGAAAGACGTACCTATATAAGCGGGATTGGGGGAAGATCAACAGCAATAGCAGCGCCTGGTTCAATCCCCGTTAAGCCTGTCGCTTATGTTGCGCCCACTTGAATAAACATCAATTTGATATCACAGGATATTGTGTCATCCCGTGTACGCACATTCAGCCGTATGTGGCGGAGTCGCACGCATAAATACCGCACGCGCCCACACCTGTACACGCCGATTGCAGTAGCAATTATAGTTGCAATTCCAATTGTCCATAACCGCGTAAATATACATCTCTCAATAGATCCAAACTCTCTCAGCCGCGCGTTATTTTCTAGTATACCTGCTTTGTTGTACCGTTTTGTTATCGCCCGTACATGAGCTCTATTAGCGGAGTACACTATTGCTGTTATCACACGACAAATGTATGCGGGATTCGCACGGTTGCATTCAGCGCGTTCCGCTTTACCCGGCTTTTCGCGTATATTTTCCGCGATTTTGCGTTATCGCACCGGTTTACCGCCGTCGAGCTGATCAATTCGTTGGATGTTTGGATGACGGACTTCACATGGTACTCGCTTGTAAAGAAAAAAAAAGAGAAGCTGACAGATACGTAAATCCCTCATTCGTGCATACATATCTTGCTAAAAAGCGTTATGATTTTCCCGCAATCGCACTGAAGATAGATTAAGTTTTTATTAAATTAAACTTATCAATTTAAAAACTATTGATGTAGATTTAACACACACTATGTGGTATCTATATAATTTTCACTGCGTTGATGTTGACATAGTGTGAATTTAACACCATGGATTTTAAATCTACAGCATGATGGTATAAATATCAAATCCACATTGATGTTAATATTAATCTTTCGTTTGCAATGTGAAATGTTCATCTTTCGCCCGCAACTCTTTGAACTTTAATAGAGATATATTTATTGTTCCAGACTATATAAAAATTTAAAAAAAATTTTTACATACTTGTGAAAACTTTAATAAGTTTTTTTTATCATAGAAGTGGGATTGTATTTATTTATTTTTTACAGATTTAAATTTATCTACAGAATTTATGATTAAAAAGTCGACTGTGCTTTTAAAGTCTTCATTGATATTTTTTAGAGTATAATAATAATTGATAAGATTTATGTATTTAAGCCAGCGATATTTATAATATATAACATTATTTTGACTGTAATCTTTGGAATACAAGGTAAAGATATATGTATATAACAGATTTTGAAAAGAAAAAGCGACTTAAGTAGGATATACTAGGTGCGCTTACAATATATTACAAGTACAGTTGTAATATTTTATCATCACTATTGTTACGTTGAGATTGTGAATCAACTACAGCGATTATTACAATTGCACTTGGATTCTGTGAGCTCATTCAACTGATAAGCATTATGCGTAGAAACAGCTCATTTAAGCGTTATTGCAATTGACATGCTTTAATGTGCGATTTAAGTCAAATTTGTTAAATTTATATTAAATGAAAATGTGCAAAGCATAAAATTTAATTAGATTTATAAATCTAGGATAGCCACGCCATGATTAGGTGATTACTAGATTTGATGATTTCATTTTCTCAAAGTTATCTTAAAGATTAAGTTTCATGAATATAGGTATGAAGGTAGAAAGAATATAGAAATCAACGATCAATCGCTTATAAAATAATATAAAAATATATTATGCAAATTTTAAATTAAATGCTTAAATAGAAATTCCATTTTGTTAAAAATAATGATTCCATACATTTATTCTTATTATTAATTAAAAAAATTTTAATTAAGTAGGATTCTATTAAAAATATTAAAATTAGTAATAAGAAAAAATGATGAACATATCAAATTTATATATTCTTAATAAAAACAATTTTATTTTCTGTTTAAACAATAATTAAAGATTCATATATATTCTCGTTTAAAAGAAACTATATTACTCTATGGAAAGCAGATTCATTGATTTACATCAGTATAAGTATCTTACAATTCAAAGAGATAGCAAGATATGAATTAGATGTTCTTTGTTTATACATTATTCTTTGATAAAACTAATGAAGCGAAAATAAAAAAAAATGTGAACAGCTTCCAGATTATCATCCGACAAAATACATAGAAACTCGTGAAATAAAAATACGCTAAAATAGAAATCCGAATCCTCAAAAATTTTGCGCTCAGCGACATGATACAGTGAAAATCGTCAGTGGTGCAATGAAAATTTAACTCATTTTCAGTCGAGAGACATTCTGTCGTACTGTCTAGTAGAATTTCGTGAAATTTGCGCAGCTACGAATTCCGCTTAGCGAACGAAATTATTAGAGCGCGCGGTAATCAGTGAAAATTTATATAGACGACCCGTACGTCGCCGTTAAATATAATATTATGAAGTCGCGACCGCGATCTCGGGGTTCTTAAATGAGAATATCTTTCTGAAAAATTACGATCGCGTAATTATTGCGACTGAGCTCAAGACCTTTTTACAGAAGAAAAAGTATGCATCGTTACTGAAATTAGCGACTTTCTTACGTGAAAAATTTATTAACTTAACTAGACTCATTCTACTAAATCATTATAAGATACATATAAATTATTTAAATGTTTTATTAATTATATTTAACAACTGTATGTATATATATAATGTATACATACTCACCAAATTCTTTGAAGTGGAATCTCATTTTAAAAAGTGAAAATTATGTCAATCTTAAAAAAGAGTGATCCCATTTTCAATCTTTAAGAGTGATTTCATTTTTCAGAATTCATTCTAAACATTTTAGAGAGTATACCAAAATATATATTATATATTTTTTGTTAATTATTTTATAATACAACAAAGTTATTTGTATTATGAGTAATAAGGATTCACAAGAACTAGTCTTATCAGTTGCAACATGAGATAAATTTTCCATGTATGCATAAATGTATATATATATATATATATATATATATATACCATTGATACTACTAATATGTTCTTCATGCAGCTGGAGAGATGAGGAAGCAGCATACTGTGCGGTAAGCTTTATTCCTCCACGCTTGGAATATGGAGAGAATTGCGAATTCCGCTGAGCGGTCCCAAGGAATAATTGGACCGAGCAACGGCAATAATAATGCGCGATAGAATAATTGATACGCGTGCCGTCGAAGGAAATGCCGCGTTATGAAAGTGCGCGCTTTCGTGCTCTCACCGGATAAATCGCCGTTCTCACGTATATGGATCTGGACGTTGAAAGTTACGGAATAATTGCTCGAGCGGCTCGAGCCACTTTCCGATTATAATAATTCGGAGCGAAGAGAGAAAAGAAATAATACAGTCGCTCCATACGCGAAATATCGAATCGCACACACGCTGAAGAAGGTATTCTCCATCACAGCGGCGCAGTGTACAATAAAAAAAAAAACAAAAAAAGGAAAAAAGAATACACTCACGACGGTAGATAGGAGCGTTTTGTTTTCGGTTGTGAATGAACGATAAAATCATCAGCGATATACCAGCAAGTATGTGAGAAAAGTGCCATACGTGCGTGTGTGCGAGCTGCCAAAATTTATCGCCCCTCTCTCTCTCTCTCTCTCTCTCTCTCTCTACCATGCACTCGTTACAATTTCATCATCGTTTTCACGATTGCGATATTACACGTGGTCGCTGTTGCACAGTTTATAATTTTTGAACAATTCTGGGACGATGCCATCAACGCCCATGATAGTACCAATCGCGAATTAATAACGATCGTATAATATTACATGCAAATAATTATAATGTGATATTTACAGTTCAAATTATTTCGCCATAAACAATATTTAAAGAACAATATATGAAAAACGATTTTTGAGTATAACTTATGTATCATGGATAAAGTACATATTCGAGTAACAAAAATAATAAATGTGTAAAATATTTAGTGATAAATAACGAAAATCAACCTTTCAATTCATGTAGAATTAAATATTTCTTACACCAGTAAACGGATCAAATGGGATGCACGACGAGATGATGGAAGAGATGATTTAGTTACATCTCAATATTGCGCTCGGGAGGAATGGAGGGATCTCGTTCGTGAGCGGTCAACCACTAAATAATAATCCG
>Ga0157362_1000602_pt1 | contig 12722 bp, 9 predicted proteins | sample AttlaeALBM3_FD_111480 | JGI IMG/M metagenome (GOLD analysis project Ga0157362, IMG submission 111480) | Fungus gardens microbial communities from leaf cutter ant in Ribeirão Preto, State of São Paulo, Brazil - Atta laevigata ALBM3 | ecosystem: Host-associated > Fungi > Mycelium > Unclassified ... | reverse complement strand
TTTCTGGTGCTGGTGGCCGATATTCTGGGCGTCTTTGGCGGCTTCACGGTGTCCGTCGCCAAGCTCGGGTTTTCTCCGTCTGGCTATATCAACGCAACGCTGAGCTCTCTGAAGACGATCGATGTCACGGTCGGGCTGGTGAAGGCGGCGGTGTTCGGTTTCCTGATAGCTCTGCTTGGCTGCTATCATGGCTACAACAGCCGCGGCGGCGCAGAAGGCGTAGGCGCGGCAACAACAGCCGCAGTCGTCGCAGCATCCATCTTGCTGCTGACATTCGATTATCTTCTGACGGACCTGTTTTTCTCGCAATGAGCACCCCCAAGATCCGCATTCGCGGCCTTTCCAAGGCTTTCGGTTCCAAGGTCGTGCTGGATGGCATTGACCTGGATGTTGAAACCGGGACCTCGATGGTCATTATCGGCGGCTCAGGGTCGGGAAAATCCGTCCTGCTGCGGTGCATCCTCGGCCTGATCCAGCCTGATACCGGTACCATCGAAATTGATGGGGAAAACGTTCTCACTGCATCCCGCACAAGACAGGAAGAACTGCGCCGCCAGATTGGTATGCTCTTCCAGAATGCAGCCCTGTTCGACAGCATGAGCGTGGCCGACAACATTGCGTTTGGTCTATGTGCCAAGCACCTGCCCACAGCAGGCCCAAAGCCCTCGATGGCCAAGGCACGCGAACTTGCTGGCAATATCCTCCAGCAGGTCGGGCTTGATGCCTCTGTGGGGCTGCTCAGCCCTTCCGAGCTCTCAGGCGGAATGCAAAAGCGCGTGGGACTTGCACGGGCCATTGCTGGCCAACCGAACATTCTGTTCTTCGACGAACCCACAACAGGCCTCGATCCAATCATGGGCGCCGTCATTGATGGCCTGATTGTAGATTGTGTGCAAAAGCTTGGCTCCACAGCCATCGCCATCACTCATGACATGGCCTCCGCCCAGCGGATCGGAAACCGCGCGGCCATGCTCTATCATGGCCAGTTGGTCTGGCAGGGGCTGGCTTCGGAACTGATGAACTCCGGAAATGCCATGGTGGACCAGTTCACTCATGGTCGCCGTGAGGGGCCAATCGGAATGGAACTCCGCAAATAATTCACCTGGCCTTGCGGCGGCGCTGACTGGATCATAACGGGAACACACCCTATATCGGGAAGGCTCCGGATCCAGACAGAGAGAACATACCTTGGCCAAAAAGCCGACCACGCGCTTCGTTTGTCAGTCCTGCGGCGCCCACTACCCTAAATGGGCGGGACGTTGCGAAGCCTGTGGAGAGTGGAATTCTCTGGTCGAGGAAAGTGTAGAGCCCACCGCGCTCAAATCCGGGAAAATACGTTCAGGACGCCTCCAGACCGTCCGACTGGATGGTGAGGCAAAACCACCGCCGCGCATCAATACATCGATCGACGAACTGGACCGTGTTCTTGGGGGCGGCTTGGTCCCTGCATCCGTTGTGCTTGTGGGTGGCGATCCCGGTATCGGCAAATCGACACTCATGCTCCAGACGACCTGCGCACTGGCGCGCAGTGGCCATCGCATTCTTTATGTCTCGGGCGAAGAATCCGTGGACCAGATCCGCCTGCGCGCCCAGCGCCTGGGACTGACAGACGAAAAAAAGACGCTGGACTCGCTGGACCTCGCAGCCTCCATCAACGTCAGCGATATCGTTGGATCGCTGGAAGAAGCCCGTGCCCACACAGTCGTCGTCATCGACTCGATCCAGACGATGTGGCTGGAAAGCGTGGAAAGCTCTCCCGGCTCCGTCGCGCAGGTCCGTGCCAGCGCGTTTGAACTGATCCGTCTTGCCAAAACCCTTGGCTTCGCACTGATCCTGATCGGACATGTTACCAAAGAAGGCTCACTGGCAGGCCCGCGCGTGCTGGAGCATATGGTCGATGCCGTCATGTATTTCGAAGGTGATCGGGGCCATCAGTTCCGCATTCTTCGCGCCGCCAAGAACCGCTTTGGCGCTACAGACGAAATCGGCGTGTTTGCCATGACCGACGCAGGTCTCACCGAGGTTCCAAATCCTTCCGCACTGTTCCTTGCAGAGCGCCGGGGCAACATTGCCGGATCTGCCGTTTTTGCTGGCCTTGAAGGAACGCGCCCTGTCCTGCTTGAAGTGCAGGCCCTTCTTTCCCCCAAAGCCGGAGACGGCGCCCCCCGACGCGCAGTCGTGGGATGGGAAACATCCCGCCTCAACATGCTGCTCGCCGTTCTGGATGCGCGTTGCGGGCTGAAACTGGCCAATATGGACGTTCATCTAAACGTCGCCGGTGGCCTGCGCATTGGTGAGCCAGCCGCAGATCTTGCAATCGCCGCAGCACTGGTCTCGGCAGCCACAGGAAAACCGACATCATCCACTGCAGCCTATTTCGGTGAGGTCGGCCTTTCAGGAGAGATCCGGCAGGTCAGCCAGGCAGACCAGCGCCTGAAGGAAGTCGCAAAGCTCGGCTTTGGGGAAGCCGTACTTCCCCGACGCGTCTCGGCAGGGTCCGCGCGCGTCAAGCCGCCCGCTGGCCTCAAATTGGTAGAAATTGGCCATCTTACAGATCTGGTTGGAATGTTCGCAGGCGAGAGTGCTGAAGATTAGGCGACAGTTTATTTAATAGAAACTGCGATCATCAATAAATCGTCAATTAGTTTTTTTGACTACTTATTTTAAGTTTATTCTGTCACCTTCCGTCACAACAAAAAGAAATCTTGTCGTTATTCATCCATCAGATACCCTGAAACAGAGTACATTTGAGCTATCTGAGGACACATTGCGTAAGGCCGAATCATTATGGCTACTCAAGTATCTTCATCTGCAACATCCAGTCCTTCCACAGAAAACCTGACCGTCTACGCAGGGGGCGCCGTCGTGACGGCATCGCCCTCAAATACGACGATTGTCAGCTCCGGACAGGTCGTAAGTAATATATCTCTGTCAGGTACCAACCAGATCGTTTCGTCTGGAGGAAGCGTCCTTCAGGGAACGATTACTGGTGGCACGACTTACAATCCTTATGGGCAAAACATCACCGTTTTTGCTCAGGAAACCGTCCTCTCAGGCGGAACTGTCAACGGCGTACAAGTCTGGAACGGCGGAATACAGCTTGTAAGCGGAGGCACGGTCAAAAACACCACAATAGTAGCGCAATATTACGGAGGCGCTGGTGGGCCAGACGATGCTCCATCCCAAATTGTTACCAATGGTGGAACAGCCTACTCCACTGCCATACAGGGCGTTCTTTCAGAGAGAATTTTTGGCAGTCTAATTGTCTATTATACGAACTCCTCATTACAAACGGTAAGTAGTGGCGGAACGGCATATGACACCACCGTCGATTACGTAGGCTCCTCATATGTTGCCCAGGGAGGCACAGCCATCAGGACTACGCTCTCGGGATTATCGAGCGCCTGGCAGCAGATTTACGACAATTTCCCACCATTCCATTATGAGTCCGTTACTTCCACCTGGAGCGCGGTACAAAAGGTCGACGGTTACTCCGAAAGCGCAACTGTCAGCACCGGCGGAATCCTCACCATCGGCACCACAGGTGTCGCCAGCCACACCGTCGTTTTCTCAGGCGGAATCCTCTCTGGCAGCACAGGATCAGAACTGTTTGAAACCACCATTAGCAATGGCGGTTATCTGGTCCTCGATTCAGGAGCCATTATTGAAGATCCACTCTCTATACAGAGCGGTGGCGCCATTACTTTCACTGATATTACCGCGCCCCCTTCCACACTAAGCGGCATCTTCGTTCAAAATTCTCTTACACGCAGCGTCGCGCCCACAACGCTCGAGATCATGTCGGGCACGACAATCCTGAAAGAAATTCCGGTTACGAGCGCGTTCTCCTCCCCGCTCTATTTCCGCACAGCCCCCTCTGGCAGCGGCGCGCAGGTTTCGTTCGGAACGCCCTGTTATTGCCCAGGCACCCTCATCATGACACCCGATGGGGAATACCCTGTCGAAACGCTCCACATCGGAGACATGATCCTCACTGCAAACGGCCATGTGCGTCCGATACGCTGGATCGGACGCCGCTCATACGATCCGGTTTTTGCGCATGGAAACCGCGATATCCTGCCGATCCTCATTCATAAGGGCGCACTTGGAAATAACCTTCCCGCACGGAACCTCATGATTTCGCCACTTCATGCCATGTTCATTGATGGCCTTTTGATTCCTGCGCTTCATCTCGTGAACGGGCGGAGCATCATACAGGTCCAACACCCCGGCCAGATCAACTATATCCACATCGAACTGGACACCCACGACATCCTCCTTGCCGAGCGCGCACCTTCTGAAAGCTTCGTTGATGATGGTTCGCGCGGCATGTTCCACAACGCAGGTGACTACGATGCCCGCTATCCCGATGCGCCACGCCACAAAGCCATATATTGCGCACCGCGCGTAGAAGAGGGGCCACTTCTCGAAACCATTCACCGTCGCCTGACAGCTCTCTCAGCCAATGACATCCAGGCAGCCTGAGTCCTCTGGCACACCACCTTGCCCCCTGACAGGGTTTCTGGATGTCTGTGACCGCACACGGATTGCAGGCTGGGCGGTCGATCTGTCCGCCCCAGACCTCCCCGTGCGCCTCCGTATTCTGTGCGACGGACGCCCCATCGATGAAACAGACGCAGACCTTCCACGCACAGATCTCGAAGGACTGCCGAGAGAAGGCCATTGCGCGTTTGAATGGACATGGCCCGAAGCCCCGCCCCATGAAGGGTGCCTGATTGAGATTGTGGACGTCCTGCTGAATCGCCCCCTCTCGGGTTCACCATTCAGACTTGCGCCTCTGCCCGCCACTCTTCGGGGAAGCCTGGATATTGCAGATCGTAGGCACGTCGCAGGTTGGGTACAGGATGCAGCCAACCCGGATCGCACCGTCTGGCTGACGCTATGGCTGGATGGAAAGCCAGTGTCGCGATTTCCTGCGAACCAGTTCAGGCGGGATCTGCGGGAAGCCGGATTCGGAACTGGCCGACACGGCTTCGACCATATTTTTCCTGCTCCCTTGGACCCCCTCCAAGGACACGATATCTACCTGACACACGGAGACACCCCGTTCGGGAACCCTGTGACGCTTGCCCGCGCAGGAACTCTCGATACAGCGATGAGGAATTATCTTTCCATGCTCCTGCAAGGGATCGGCACACTCCCTGAGCGTGAAAAAGCCCTGTCGTTCCTGATGCACGAAGCTAAATCCCTGAAAGACCGGACAGGTGCACTCCTAACAGACTGTGACGCACGGGCACGCAAGGCACAGGCGCGTCGACAGCAGATCCCTACCGCTCCAATTCCTCCCACAATCCTGTTCGTGGACGATCAGGCCCCGGACACAACACGAGACGCAGGCTCCGTCGCGATCGTATCACACATGTCTGCCATCCGGTCGCTCGGGTATCGTGTCTTCTTCGTTGCATCCCGTCGCCCGTCATCTGAAGACGATCGCAGGAAGCTCGCCACACTCAAAATCGAATGTCTGACCGAGCCTTTCTGCTCTGGCCCGGAAGACGCATTGCGGCATCTGGGCGATGGGCTTGAAGCCATATATCTGCACCGCCTGAACAATGCCGAATGCTATTCGGCACTCGCGCGCGCATTTGCACCAACAGCCACGCTGATCTGGAGCATGGCGGACCTCGCCTCCATGCGGCTGCATCGACAGGCAACCATCGAACATCGCCCTGAACTTGATCGTATGGCCACAAATCTGGAAGTGCGCGAGAGCATGTGCGCATGGCTTGCAGATGTGACAATCACCCATTCCTCAGTCGAAGCCGAGTGGATTTCCCGAACCATTCCCACAGCCCGCGCCGCAATTATCCCATGGGCCGTCCCGGTGCTGTCACGCCGTAAAACGACTATCGACCGACCCACAATCACCTTTGTCGGGCATTTCGCCCATGCGCCCAATCTGGATGCTGCAAAATGGCTGGTGCTGGATATCCTGCCCAGACTTCGCAAACTCTGCCCCGATATCCGGTGTCGCCTCATCGGGAGCGCCATGCCCCACGCCATCCATCAACTCGCGGCAGACGACGTCGAAATTCTCGGCTTTGTGCCTGATCTGCATCCGGCGCTGGCACAGACCACACTCTGCATCGCCCCGTTACGATATGGTGCGGGGCTTAAAGGAAAGGTCCTTGAATCATGGTCTGTGGGCATTCCAATTGTCATGACGCCGATCGCCGCTGAAGGGCTCGTGGATCCTAAAGACCCGCTTTGGGAAATGGCGATTGCATCTACTGCTGAAGATTTTGCACGGAAAACAGCACTCTTCCTTGAAAAACCATCTCTCGGACGCAAACAGATCACCGAGGCACGCAAAATCCTGCGGGAACGCTTCTCGGCAGCCCTGATGCAGGAGACATTCCGCACCCTCCTGCCCCCCGTGGAAATCAGCCTTCCTTCACCGGAAACATTCACGGACCCTGCAGAACCGTCTCTGAACTAATCAACCTTAAAAACATAACAGGCTCAGACCTGAATTTATGGTGCCAGAGGTGGCTCCTTCAGATCCGACCCTCTGGCCAGAAGCTGATTGAGTATAATAGCCGAGAGGGTGGCCGTAGTGATTCCGCCCAGAGCCACCCCACCGATATTGATCGTAAGGTCCCCCGCTCCGGCAATCAGTGCAACGCCTACGGGAAACAATGTGGCTGGCTTCGTGAAATCAACACGGTGATCCATCCAGACACGAACCATGGTCGCAGCTATCATCGCGAAAAGCCCAAGCGCTACACCACTCAGAACTGGGTCAGGAATGGCGCGTACAACGGCGCCGAAAAACGGTGAAAAACCCAATCCAATCGCGAAAAGAGCGGCCACGACGAACACAAGCGTCGAATATACCCGGGACAAAGCCATAACCCCGATATTCTCGACATAGGTCGTCACCGCAGTGCCACCCACGGCCGCAGACAACATCGTGGCCAGACCGTCTCCCATGAATGCCCGGCCTGCCAGCCCATCAAACGAACGTCCCGTCATCGCACCCAATGCCTTCAAGTGCCCCAAATTTTCCGCAACCAGAACCAGCGCTACGGGTGCGATCAGCGCAGCCGCATGGCCCGTAAAGTGCGGGGCCGTAAAATGTGGCATCCCGAACAGGGGAGCCTGTCGAATGGTCTCAAGGTTTATCCCCGGCATCAGTCCCAAACCATTGGCCAGAACAGCATAGAGCAACGTTCCCAGAGCCAGCGCGATCAGAACAGAGATACGTCGAAGCAATGGCGGAGCATAAACCGAACACACGGCAAGAACGAGCAATCCAAACAGACCACAGGCCGTCCCGGGTCCACCCGTCCCCAGATCATGCGTCGCAGCAGGCGCCAGATTCAAACCAATCGCAGCCCCAACAGCCCCCGTAACGGAAGGCGGCATGAGCTTTTCGATCCAGCCTGAGCCAGTGAACTGCACCACAAGGCCAATGAACGCGTAAATCGCGCCGGCAACGATGATGCCACCACACGCCTCGGCGAGATCAGGATTGATGCCATGGCCTGAATAATGCGTCAGGCCAATGACAAGCGAAATGAATGAAAAACTTGCCCCAAGATAGCTGGGAACGCGCCCACCTGTCAGAACAAAAAAGAGAAGCGTTCCCACACCACTGCACAGGACCGAAACATTAGGGTCGAAGCCCATCAGCATCGGCCCCAGAACCGTGGCCCCCATCATCGCAAGGACATGCTGCCCGCCGAGAAGGATGGTCTGGGACAAGCCGGGATGCTCGTCAGGGGCAACGAAGTCGACCTGCGCAGAACGTCTCCAGACAGGTAGCCAGCGTTCCGTCATCTAAATATTTTCTCCTGCCATCATACAGCGGAATACCCACCACCATACGATTTCATTACGCAACGAGCGGCGCAAGCCTGCTGCCTCTAATCCGCTCTGGTAATCGACATCTGCCCGCGTGTCAGGTCGCGCAGGTAACTCGTGATATCGTCCGCGCCTTCAGCCGGAACAGCAAGCACCATTGATGCCCCTTCCGCATCGAAGTCACAGACCAGCTTTTCCGCACGCCAGACAGGCAGACGCGATTCCACCATCGCATATTCCGAAAACGGGCAATGAAACCGTAGAGAAACCGTCTCGATCCGCTCTATCTTCGCTGCTTCCCGCAGGCAGGCAGCAGCAGCCCCGCCATAGGCTCTTACAAGCCCTCCGGCACCCAGCTTCACACCACCATACCAGCGGGTGACGACCACCATCACATTATCAAAATCCTGCCCCTCGATGGCCGAGAGAATGGGGCGGCCCGCCGTACCGGAGGGTTCGCCATCATCACTTGCGCGGTATCGCTGCCCCGTTCGAAACGCCCAGCAATTATGAGTTGCGTCCGGCACAGCCACTTCCGCAAGGAACGCCAGAGCCGCAGCTTCGTCCGCTACAGGCCTCGCCAGAGCACGGAAAACACTGTTCTTGATGACGCTTTCATGTTCTGCGGGGCCATCGAGTGTCCATGTCATGACGGCCATTCTGCCCTATCAGATCAAGGATGTCAGGTTCCTGCCTCGCAGGGGTGTGGAAACAGCCCACTCTCTGCTAAGGGTAGGCCCCATGTTTTCGGATCTGATTGCGCGGCTGAATGCCGCCTGCACGCGCCGCGCCCCCCTTGTTGCCGCGATCTTCGTACTGCTCTGTGCGGGATGCGTTGCCCTGAGTGCCACACGCCTCAGCGTAACCACCGAGACCGGCAAGATGTTTGCCGCAAACCTGCCGTGGAAAAAGCGCAACGCCGAAATCGCGCGCCTCTTCCCGCAGGATGACAACCAGCTCGTTGCAATCATCGATGCCAAGATCCCCGAGCAGGGTCATGCCACTGCCCGCGAATTGACGGATATCCTCAGCAAGGATCACGAACATTTCCGCAGCGTGAAAGATCCTGAAGACAATGCCTTTTACCACAGCAATGGCTTCCTGTTCCTGGACCGTGAAGACCTCAATTCCCTGCTGGATTCCACTGTCTCCGCACAGCCCTTCCTGGGCACACTCGCAGCAGACCCGTCTGCTCGCGGACTGTTCGGTGCGCTTGGCCTGATTGGCGAGGGCATCAAGGTCGGACAGGGCATCCCCAGCGGTTTCACCGGCGCTCTGGACGGATTTGCAACCTCCCTGACTGATGCCGCCAACGGCCACCCGCATGATATGTCCTGGCAGAGCCTTCTCGCAGGCAAGGTCGCGGATATGGGAAGCCGCTACCAGTTCGTCGTCACCCAGCCCCGCCTGGACTATAATTCGTTCCAGCCCGGCGGAGCCGCAACGGACGCCATGCGTGCCGCCATCAACAAGCTTTCCTTCGTAAAAGCAGGCGAGGCCACAGGCATCATCACCGGTGAGGTCAAACTCAACGATGAGGAATTTGCCACCGTCGCGCATGGCATGGTTCTGGGGCTGGTGCTGTCGCTGGCACTTGTTGCGGTCTGGCTGATTCTGGCCGTGCGCTCGATCAGGGTCATCCTCCCCATCCTCCTGACTCTGATCTGCGGATTGTTACTAACCACAGGTTTTGCGGCCATAAGTGTCGGCGAACTCAACCTGATTTCCGTCGCCTTCGCGATCCTGTTCGTCGGCATTGCGGTCGATTTCGCCATTCAATACTCCGTCCGTTTCCGTGGTCAGCGCCATGAAGACGGCAGTCATCCCACATTATCCGAAGCCCTGATCCTGACAGGTCGGGAAAGTGGAACCCAGATCTTCGTCGCCGCTCTGGCAACAGCCGCAGGATTTCTGGCCTTTACACCCACCAGCTTTGTCGGTGTCGCCCAGCTTGGGCTGATCGCAGGTTTCGGCATGCTGATCGCCTTCATCTGCACGTTGACACTTCTGCCAGCCCTTCTCGTTCTATTTCGCGCACAAATCGGCGAGGGCGAACCCGGCTTCGTGTTCATGGCACCTGTGGACCATGCTCTGCGTCACCGCAGAAAACGCGTTCTTGGGGTTTTTGCGCTGCTCGGAGTTGTCGGGCTCGCGCCGATGCCGCTGTTGAAGTTTGATGCAGATCCACTTCATACAAAAAACCCGAATTCCGAAGGCATGCGTGCCTTGCACCTGCTCGAAGCAAATCCTCTGACCACGCCTTACAGTGCGCAGGTTCTGGTTCCGAACCTGACCGCCGCCGCAGAACAGGCAGAGGCATTCTCAAAACTCTCCAGCGTGCATGACGTGCTCTGGCTGGGCGCACTCGTTCCCCAGGATCAGGCTGCCAAAATGGCAATGATCCAGGACACAGCATCAATTCTGCTGCCGACCATCGTCGTGGATCACCCAGCACCCACCCCAGATGCTGCGGCAATTCGCGCCGCTGCAGTCAGTGCTGCTGCCAAGCTCAACGCCGTAAAGGCACAGCTTCCTGCTCCGCTTGAGCGCATCCGCGCAGCCCTCACCACCCTTTCCACAGCGCCTGACGCAACCCTGATCGCTGCCGACAAAGCCCTCACCCGCTTCCTGCCTGACGAACTTCAGATGCTGCGTACGGCACTTCAACCCAGCACCGTCACGATAGACAATATCCCGCAGGATATCCGTCAGGACTATATCCTCCCGGACGGCCGCGCCCGTCTGACCATTCACCCCAATGGCCAGATGTCTGAAAATTCCGTGCTGCACACGTTCGTCAACCAGCTTCATACGATAAGCCAGAATATCGCAGGTCCCGCTTCCGAAATCACGGAGAGCGCCCACACGATCGTACATGCGTTCACGATCGCGGCTGTCTCCGCTCTTATCATGATCGCACTAATCCTGCTTGTCGCACTCAGGCGCCTACTGGACACAGCTCTGGTTATGGCTCCGCTGCTGCTCTCCACACTTCTGACAGTCATCCTGATCGTCACAGTCCCCGAGACACTAAACTACGCAAATATCATCGCACTGCCGCTGCTTCTGGGCGTAGGCGTCTCGTTCAACATCTATTTCGTGATGAACTGGCGCGCAGGCGTCAAAGGCCCGCTCACATCCCCCACCGCCAGAGCTGTTCTCTTTTCAGCGCTGACAACCGGCACGGCTTTCGGCTCCCTGGCCGCATCCGCTCACCCCGGAACCGCCAGCATGGGACGCCTGCTCCTGATGTCTTTGGGCTGCACCCTGCTTTGCACGCTGATCTTTGTGCCAGCCCTGCTCCCCAAACGTCCAATCGACGAAGCCTGATTCAAGACATCGTCTAAATCGCCGGAATGTCATGGACGTTCCGGCAACCGAATCCCTTGCGGAATAGTTGACTCCTCCAAAACGGAGGATTTCAACCTTGGTCACAGATTATTCAGGTCTGCCTCGCGGCATCGACCATGTTGGCGTCACAGTCCCCGATATGGAGGACGCCATACGCTTTCTTGAAAAAGCGTTCGGGGCCATTCCACTTTATCGAAATGTCCTTCCTGGCAAACCTCAGGAAGGGCCGGAAACCGAGGAGCTTCTGGGCCTCGCTGAAGGCACAGTCATTCGCGAAATGTGCATGATGGCCATTGGTCATGGCCCATGTATCGAACTATTTGAGATGCATGGGCCCGAACAACGGGCCGCAGTCAGGCCCAGCGATTTTGGCATCCAGCACTTCGCCGTCTACGTCGACGACATCCGTGCAGCGTGCCAGCGCTTTTCCTATGCTGGCGGGCACCTTTTAACAGAACCTCGCAATCAGCCCTCCGTAGAAGCCGGTCCCGGCAACCTCTTCTGCTACGGACGGACGCCCTGGGGCATGATCATAGAGTTGCTCTCAACCCCCAGTCGGGCTGGCATGGACGCAGTTTCTCCCGTCAAACGCTATCAGCCACCACAAAGGAATGATTCGTGACACGCTTATCACTGGCATGCTTTCTGGCACTCGGCGCCTTCATCTCCCCCTCACAGATCAGGGCCGCTGACAACGCAAAACCCTCTCCGCCGACGGCGTGGTACTGGCACAACTGGACAGACCATAATGGCGTAAGCCACATGACCCACTGCCCCTTCCACAATTACATCCTGAAAACCATGTCCAAGCCTGCAGGTCCCCAATGGCAGGACCGACTCAAGGAAGGCAAAGCACAGGTTATTTCAACCGTTCAGCCCCCGCACTGGGATGGGAGCTGGCATCCTGACCCAAAAGTGCAGTGGATAATTCCCCTTCAGGGAACGTGGTATGTAACAGCCATGGATGGTCAAAAGGCCATTATGGGACCAGGAGACGTGTCTTTGGGCGAAGACCAGATGAGTAAAAAAGATACAAACGGACATATAGGGCACTTCGCGGGCAATGTCGGAGATGGTCCTGTTACATTAATGGTTATACAACTCGACGAAAAACCTACAGTCGATCAGCCTTGCAGATTCAAATAGGAACGTTTTTTAATTACGGAGGGATGTAAAAATAAACTCCCTCCACGCAAAAACATCATAATAATGTTTATTACAATTCGAAGAAAATACTGGAATTAAATTTCTTTACCTCAATAAAGTGAAGAAACATCAAAAAAATAATACTTGCATATTTTGTAATAAATGTGCTTATTGAGCAACAATACATAAAATTTCGAAATACAACTCATTGTTGTCCTTGTGAAACCATGTCGACTCCTTACAAAATCGTAACTAAAGGTAAAGAGCCGCGGGAAATCTAGAGCGGTTCCACTGAACTCTGAATCGAGAGGTGACACTGAAGAGGTCTTGTGATTCACCGTTTTCATTGATGGAGACGGTGATGGCACGAGCATTGAGTGATGATCTTCGGGAGCGTG
>Ga0157362_1000601_pt1 | contig 12735 bp, 10 predicted proteins | sample AttlaeALBM3_FD_111480 | JGI IMG/M metagenome (GOLD analysis project Ga0157362, IMG submission 111480) | Fungus gardens microbial communities from leaf cutter ant in Ribeirão Preto, State of São Paulo, Brazil - Atta laevigata ALBM3 | ecosystem: Host-associated > Fungi > Mycelium > Unclassified ... | reverse complement strand
GGCTTTGTTGATATCAACCCCAACTCCAAAATCCCGGCGCTCAGCGATCATTCGGTGACGCCGCCGCAGCGCGTGTTTGAGTCTGGCAATATCCTGCTCTATCTGGCGGAGAAGTTCGGCCATTTCCTGCCTGAGGATCCGGCGGGCCGCACCGAAGCGCTGAACTGGCTGTTCTGGCTGCAGGGCGCGGCGCCTTTCGTCGGCGGCGGTTTCGGCCATTTCTATCACTACGCGCCGGAGAAAATCGAATACGCCATTAACCGCTATACGCTGGAGACCAAGCGTCTGCTCGACGTGCTGGATCGCCGTCTGGCGGAGAGCCGCTTCCTCGGCGGCGACGCCTATACCATTGCCGATATCGCCACCTGGCCGTGGTTCGGCGGGCTGGTGCTGAGCAATCAGTATGGCGCCACCGAGTTCCTCGACGCCAAATCCTACAAGAACGTGGCGCGCTGGGCGCAGGAGATTGCAGAGCGTCCGGCGGTGATCCGCGGACGCAAAGTGAACCGCGTGATGGGCGACCCCGCCGACCAGCTGCACGAACGTCACGACGCAGCCGATTTTGACACCAACACCGAAGATAAACGCCAGGCGTAAAGGAGCCAACAATGAGCGCATATGTAGTCTTTATTCGCGACAAAATTACCAATCCGGAAGAGTTCGCTATTTACGGCGAGAAGGCGGGCAAAGCGCGCGGCGATCACCCAATTACGCCGCTGGCGTTTTATGGCCAGCTGGAGACGCTGGAAGGGCCGGAAGCAGACGGCGTCGTGGTGCTGGAGTTTCCGTCGGTAGAGGCGGCGCACGGCTGGTATGACAGCCCGGAATATCAGGAAGCGAAACAGCACCGTCTGAAAGGCGCGGAGTACCGCGTGGTGCTGGTGCAGGGCGTAGAGAAGTAACAAAAGGGACGCCGTTCGGCGTCCTTTTAAAACCCGGCAACGTGCCGACGCGGGTTGCATGGCCCGATCGCAAAGACGCAAAAAGCGGCATCCCTGCCAGCTCGTCCCGCGCGGATCCGCACCTCATCCCTGAGGCGCGCCCGTCGCCGGGCCAACGTTACACGTTGTTCAAAAGCGCTCCCGGCGCTTTTGTCCCTGTCGCGGGACGCTTTGCTCCTCGGTCCATGCAACCCGCGTTTTACGATTTGTGCCCGCACGGAATAAAAACCACGCCGCTTCGCCTTAATTCAGCTGAATGGGCGCCACCGCGCCTCCTCTGCTACCGGACCGTCTTCGCGCCGCTTTACGGTGCCTTTGCAGCAGTAAAAACGCTGCCGTCCTTCTCCAGCAGCGCACACGGAAGCTTGCCAGCAGGCTGGGGCCGCTCAGGGGCGGGCATTTCGCAGCGCTGAACAGAATGAGGCTGCCAGGAGAGCCTGCAGGGATGCGGGCGAAAGGTGGGGCTGGAACAGGGATGTTCCATCCCCACCGGTCCGTCAGGCAGGCGAATGGCGTGAAGGGACCGCGTCAGCGGCGCGAGGACCGTCAGCCTCTGAGCGGCCTCAGACGGCGTTATCATCCATGCTTAACTGACAAGCATTACGCCATCGGCGTCCTTTCAAAATCTGGCAACGTGCCGGCGTGGGTTGTACCCGCTATGAAAAAAACCACGCCGCTTCGCCTTAATTCAGCTGAATACGCGCCACGCTGTCCGGGCCTTTGCTGCTGTGATCCTTATTAAAGCCCTGCTTGATGGTGACGTAGAGCGTCTGACCATCCGGCGTGACCAGCAGGCTGTTGGGATGCCCCTCGAACGACCAGCTGTTTTTCACCGCGTAGGTGGTGGCGTCAAGCTGCAGCACCTTCTGCGATTCACGCTGGCTGATATAGATCTCGTTGCGCTTCGCGTTGAACTTGATGCCCAGCGCGTCGCCGTCGATGCGCTTGATCACCTTGCCGCTGCGCTCGTCGAACACCAGCGTGGTCTTCGCCTTTGAATTATCCGTCACGAACAGACGGCCGGTGGCCGGATCCTCCGCCATATTCAGCAGCAGATACTCTTTGCCGTCGCCAGCGGTCAGACGCTTCTCGATCTTATGGCTGCGCGGATTGATCACCAGGATCTCGCCGCCGCCGTTCGCGGCGTAGATGCGATCGGTGACCGGCGAATAGATAATGCCGGTCACCCACTTGCCGGCGTTTTTAATGCGCGTCTTCAGCTTCATGCTCTGCGCGTCCACCACCCAGATCACGCCCGGATCGCCCACGCCGCCGATATAAAGCTCATCGTTATGCAGGAAGATCTCGCGCGCGCCGAACGGGAAGCCCTTCTCGTTGCGCTCGCTGAACAGGGTGCGCGCCAGCACCTTGCCCTTGACCGGATCGATCTTCGAGACGCCGCCGTCGAGCGAGTTAGTGACGTAGAGCACGCTGCCGTCGCTGCTCATGGTCATGCCGAAATTCTTCAGGTCGGTGTAGCCCTTGCCGGTGGTCTCCAGCGTGGCAGGATCGAGGCGATAGATCACCCCGCCGCTGACATCCTTAAAGGCGTCGGCGCTGGCGACGTAGAGCGCCTTACTGCCCGGCACGTAAGCCATCTCATACAGGCCGAAGCCGAGTTCACGCTGCTTCACCTGCGAGGTGGCTGGCTGCGCGGCGGCGGCGGCTGGTGCTTCGGCTTTTTTTGCTGGCGCCTGGCAGGCGCTCAGACCAAAGGCGGCGGCAACCGCCAGAGCAAGCGCGGCGTGGCGCGGGCTGAACAGAGATTTCATGCATAACTCCCTTGTGAAATAAGCTGCGCCCTGATGCTGCGCGCGCAAAAAGAATGAGAATCATACGCATTAACAATCAGTGTGTAAATGTTAACCCGTTGCTGCCACAGCCTTTACGTCTCAGCGCGTAGCCGTGCCTGCAGAAAATCCACAAAGGCGGTAATACGCGTCGGCAGCTGACGTTGCGCCTGCCAGACCGCGAAGATATCGCCGTCGGGCGCCTGCCACTCCGGCAGCACGTGCAGCAGCTCGCCGCGCGCGATGGCGTGCTGCGCATCCCACCACGACCGCAGCAGAATGCCGTGTCCGTCCAGCGCCATGCGCATCGCCACCTCGCCGTCGTTGGTCAGCAGGCTGCCGCGCACCTTCTGGCTGACGCTCTCTTTCTCGCGCACAAAACGCCACAGGGTGAAGTCCCCTTCATGCTGGCGCAGCAGAATGCAGTTGTGCTGCGCCAGAGCGTGGATATCGTCAGGCAGACCGCAGCGCACCGCATAGGCGGGCGAACAGCAGAGAATGCGCGGGTTGGTGCGCAGCCGACGCGCCACCAGCCGGGAATCGGGCGGTTCGCCGACGCGCACGTCGATATCGACGTTGGCGTCGAGAAAATTGAGCGGCTGGCTGCTGAGCTGCAGCGAGAGCGCCAGTTCAGGATGCAACGCCGCGAACGCCGACACGCAGGGCGCGACGTGGCGGCGGCCAAAGCCGAACGAGGCGTTGATATTCAGCGTGCCGCGCAGCACCTGGGTCTGGCTGCTCACCGCCTCCTCCAGCGCCGCCAGCTGATCGAGCAGCGGACGCGCGCCCTCCAGATAGCGCCGCCCTTCGACCGTCAGCTCCAGCCGCCGCGTGGTGCGCTTTAGCAGCTGCACGCCGAGCCGCCGCTCCAGCTGGCTCAGGCGCTTGCTTACCGCCGCCAGCGACAGGCCGAGATCGCGCGCCGCCGCCGTTAAACTGCCCAGGGTGGCGATACGCACAAAAAAGGCGAGATCGTCGGTCGAGGTGCGGGATTCTTTACTTTGATTCAACATTGGCTTGCGTTTCAGGCTAATTATTTCCCGGTGATGCAAAGTTATACTGCCTCGACAATTCGAACATCAACCCAAAGAGGTGCCCTGTGACGGAAAAAATTCATCGTATTGCCGTAATCCCCGGCGACGGTATCGGTAAAGAGGTGATGCCGGAAGGCATTCGCGTAATGAACGCGGCGGCGGAGAAGTTTGGCATCGCGCTGCGCTGGGAGTGGTTCGACTTCGCCAGCGCCGAATACTGGCAGCAGCACGGCAAGATGCTGCCCGACGACTGGTTCGCGCAGCTGAAAACCTTCGATGCGATCTATTTCGGCGCGGTGGGCTGGCCGGCGATCGTGCCGGATCACGTCTCGCTGTGGGGATCCCTGCTGCAGTTCCGCCGCGAATTCGATCAGTACGTCAACCTGCGGCCGGTGCGCCTAATGCCCGGCGTGAAAGCGCCGCTGGCCAACCGCCAGCCGGGGGATATCGACTTCTACGTGGTGCGCGAAAATACCGAAGGCGAATACTCCAGCGTCGGCGGCACCATGTTCCCCGGCACCGAACGCGAAGTGGTGATCCAGGAAACGGTGATGACGCGCGTCGGCGTCGATCGCATCCTGAAATTCGCCTACGAGCTGGCCAACAGCCGCCCGAAAAAGCACCTGACCTCCGCCACCAAATCCAACGGCATCGCCATTACCATGCCCTACTGGGATCAGCGCGTCGAGGCGATGGGCGAGCACTATCCGCAGGTAGAGGTCGACAAGTACCATATCGATATTCTGACCGCCAACTTCGTGCTGCATCCCGACTGGTTCGACGTGGTGGTCGCCAGCAACCTGTTTGGCGATATCCTCTCCGATCTCGGCCCGGCCTGTACCGGCACCATCGGTATCGCGCCTTCCGCCAACATCAACCCGGACCGCACCTTTCCCAGCCTGTTTGAACCGGTGCACGGCTCCGCGCCCGATATCGCCGGCAAAGGCGTGGCCAACCCCATCGGCCAGATCTGGTGCGGCGCCATGATGCTGGAGCACCTCGGCTATAAGGAAGCGGGCGACGCGGTGGTCGACGCCATCGAGCGCACCCTGGCGCAGGGCGAGTGCCTGACGCGCGATCTGGGCGGCGAAGCGGGCACCGAAGCGCTCGGCGCCGCTATCGCCGCCGCGCTCAGCGCCTAATCCACGACAAAGCGCTCAGCGCTCCAGCCTGGCGGCAGCGGTTCAGGCCGCTCCACCGCCAGCTCACGCCAGCGCAGATCCTCGACGCCGCGCGCAAACAGCGCCGGCAGGCCGTGAGGATAGCGCTCGACGCCGAACGCCTCTCCCGTGGCCGGATCGCATTTACAGGCGTTGTCCATCCCCATGCCGGTCGGCGCCTCTGGGTTGCACGGCGGCCGAATATCATACTCGCCCTGCCCGCTCTGGCGGCTGACCACCTGCCGCAGCTGCACGTCGGCGATCAGCACGTTGCGGATATCTCCTGGCCGCGCCGCGTGCAGGTTGATCGCCCCCTCGGCTGTGCCGCTCGCGTGGGTGAACTGCAGCTGCTCGACCCGCCCCGGCTGCACCGCCGGATCGCGCGGGCGCACCGACACGAAAAGCGGATCCGCCTTGCCCCAGTGGCACGGCGGCGCGTGGCGGCAGACAAAGGTGAGATGGCTGAACAGCAACCGCCGCATCGTGCCGCCGTCGCGCGACAGAATGCCGATGCCGCGATTGGAATCAAAAAGGGTGCAGTGGGTGACGGTGACGTCCTCGATATCGTCGAAGGTTTCGCTGCCGATCTTAAAGGCGCAGCTGTAGGAGCGCAGCAGGCAGTTGCTGATGGTGATCTGCCGCGCGGCGCGGCGGAGCGCGGCGGGCTTAGCGGTGGTTTTGATGCAGATGGCGTCGTCCGCCGCGCTGAAGTAGCTGTTGCTGACGAATACCGCCTCGCAGCTGTCGATGTCGAGCGCGTCGGTGTTGGGCATCGTCATCGCGTTGTCGATGGTCAGATGATCGATATGCACGTGGCGGCAGCTCACCAGATGCACCGTCCACATCGGCGCCTGCACGATGCTGAACCCCTCCAGCGTCACCTGATCGCACGCTTCGAACACGATTATGCGCGGCCGGTGCGGCTGCGGCTGCCGATAGCCCTGATCGTCGCGTTCGGCGGCGAACCAGACCTCGCCGTCGCCGTCGATCCTGCCCTTGCCGCTGATGGTCAGGTTGCGCTGACCACAGGCGTAGAGCAGCGCGTAGCGCGAACGCTCTGCCTCGCTCTGCGTCTCTACGCGCTGATAATCTTCAGGCCGGCGGCTGGCGAGCAGCACCGCGCCCGCTTCCAGATGCAGTTCGCTATCGGACGATAAGATCAGCGTACCGCTGCGGTAGCGGCCCGGTGGCACCGTGAGGCGCCCGCCGCCGTGCGCCGCCAGCTGATCTAGCGCGCGCTGCAGCGCGGCAGTGTCCAGGGTTTCGCCGTCGGCGGCAGGGTGAAAATCGGCAAGGGAAAGATGCATGGTTCGGCTCCTGCTAAAGAAGAAGCCGCTATTTCAACGCGTCCGGCCCGCAGAAACCTTTGTCTGGCCGCCACCTTGCCGCTTTGTGCGCCGCCTCGCAAAATCAGCGGTGACGGGCCAGCGCCAGCGCGCCGCTCAGCGCATCGCCCTGCGGCGTCGTCAGCTGGCGCCGCAGCGTTTCCGGCAGATAAGGCGCAATGGGCTGCGCCAGGCCGCCCATCAGCGCCAGCTTGCCAGACTGGCGCGCCAGCAGCGGCTGCGCCATCAGGGCGATCTCCTCTGCGCTCTGCCGCACCAGCGCCAGGCCGTGGACATCGCCCTGCTGCGCGGCGGCGAACACCTCCGGCACCACGCTGCCCCAGTCGGCGGTGGTCGCCTGCTGCGACCAGAGCAGCAGCGTTTCCGCCTCATCCTCAAAGCGCGCCATCAAACGCTGCGTCAGGGGCGAGGCGGGCAGGATCGCCTCATGCGCCAGCAGCGCCAGCCGCAGCGCGCGCTGGCCAAGAATCGCGCCGGAGCCGAGATCGGAGAGGGCAAAGCCCCAGCCGCCCAGCAGGGTGAAGCTGTCGCCGTCCCAGCAGGCGCCCTGGCTGCCGGTGCCGACGATAAACACCGCGCCAGGCGCGCCGCCGTGCGCGCCCATACAGGCGATTTCGACGTCGGTCACCACGCGCAGCGAGGCGCACGCTGGCCGCCAGCTCGCCAGACGCCGCTGCACCGACGGCACGTTGGCGCCCGCCAGCCCGGCGACGATATGCAGCCGCGCGACGGCGATGCGCGCCTCGCGCGTCACCTGCGCGATCAGCGCGTCAAGCGCGCCGATGGCCGCGTCATAGGCGGCAAAAACGTTCGCCGGGCCGCCTTCGGCCTGCGCCAGCAGCACGCCCTGCGCGTCGGTCAGCCTTGCGCGGCAGCGGGTGCCGCCGCCGTCAATGCCAAGATAGTAGTCAGGATCCATGCTTAATTCCGCGTCGCTTCATGTTGGGGATCATTCTCCAGTTTCTGGCGCTTGCGTAAATGCGGAAACAGCGCCATCCACAGGCCAACCACCACCAGCGTGCCGACGCCGCCGATTGCCGCAGCGGGCACCGCGCCGAAAAAGGCGGCCAGCATGCCCGACTCAAACTCGCCGAGCTGGTTCGAGGTGTTGATAAAGATGGCGTTTACCGCGTTGACGCGGCCGCGCATATCGTCCGGCGTGTCGAGCTGCACCAGCGCGCCGCGGATCACCATGCTCACCATATCAAAGCCGCCGAGCGCGGCCAGCGCCAGCAGCGACAGCCAGAGCTGCGTTGAGAGCGCGAACACCAGCGTCGCGACGCCAAATCCGGCCACCGAGCCGAACATAATCATGCCGACATGTTTTTCCAGCTTATTACGGCTCAGCCAAATGCCCACCAGCAGCGCGCCCACCGACGGCGCACCGCGCAGCAGACCAAGCCCCCACGGGCCGGTATGCAGGATATCCTGGGCGAAAATCGGCAGCAGCGCCGTGGCGCCGCCGAGCAGCACCGCGAAGAGATCGAGCGAAATCACCCCAAGCACATCTTTGCGATCGCGGATAAAGCGCACCCCGGCAAAGAGATTGGGCAGGTTCATCGGCAGGCGCGTCTGCGGCGGACGCTCGTAGCGCAGGCGCGCCACCAGACAGAGCGACAGCAGATAGAAGGCGGCGGAGACGCCGTAGACCACATCTGGCCCAGCGACATAGAGCAGGCCGCCCAGCGTCGGGCCGACGATCACCGCCGCCTGGCTGCCGACCGAGGTCGACGCCATCGCCCGCGCCAGGATCCCGGGGGGCACCAGCGCCGGCAGCATAGAGGTAATCGCGGGCCACTCCAGCGCTTTCGCCACCGAAATCAGAAACACCAGCCCCCAGATTTCAATTTTGCCCGCCCAGTGAAACAGCGTCAGAAACACCAGCGCCACCAGCGCGGCGCACTCAATCAGCTGGCCCAGCAGCACGATGCGGCGGCGGTCAAACTGATCGGCCAGATGGCCGGCGGGCAGCGCCAGCAGCACCGACGGCAAAAACTGCATCAGGCCGATAATGCCCAGCGCCATTGCGCTGTTGGTAAGGGCGTAGATCTGCCAGCTAATGGCAACGGAGAACATTTGAAAACCAAACGATGAGCAGGTGCGCGCCAGCCAGAATGCGACAAACGCGCGGTGTTTTAACAGCGACTCGTCCGCTGTCGGAGCCATAGATCCCATATTCTATCCCGTTAATCAGTATGCTGGCTCACGTCATGGCGCGAGCCTCTCTTCTTTATCCGCGCAGGTGAATGCGCAGCACAGCGTGCTTGATTTCGGGACGTCTGGCAATGTCGCTCTGTGCCTTCGTGCGGCCATTAATTGCCACCCGTCGTGACGGCTTTATTACTGACCATTATCAGACTATTTATTTCCAGAAAGACAGAATTAGTACCAGTAAATTATTAGAAAACACATAACCGATGCGCGTTAATTACCGGGCGGCACTGCGCATAAAAAGGGTGACGTCTTTAATATTTCCGTTTTATATTGAGTCCAGCAGTAACCTGAGCGTTACCTTGAGAAACACTTTTAATTTTGTCCGACTTTTCTTTTAACCAGAGATGCATGGAAAATAGCTTGTACAATCCATATGTTACTGAAGAGATTCGCTGCCCGGCCGGTACATTGCTGGGTTCTTGTTATTCTAAGCCTTACCTACTGGATGATGTTGAGGAAACCAATAATAACGCCGACATAGTTGCATGGAAAAATCACTCTGCAAATGAAGCAGCCTTAATGATTATTCCTGTTGGCGTGAAGCAGCTTAAACAAATCATTGCCGCGCCGGAGCAATATCATTACTGGCAGCATGAGCAGGTTCGGCTGGCGATTAACTATGAGGCGTTTAAAGAGTGCCGCCTCGCTTTGCCTGAAATAATTCCCGTTTTTCGCTTCTGGCTGATCGACTTTGCGCCGCCCGGTGCCGACTGGCGGCTGATTGAATCTTTTCCTTTTGCCGGCATCGTGTTAAGCGAAGATTTCTTTAACGCTAATTATCAAAAATTCACCTTTCCGTTTTTATTATCTTCATTTGCTGAAAGGGAAATGATGGTTATTGTCCGCAGCACGCAACCGGCGCCGCCCGCTGAGGTGATGCGCACGCTAAATATAGCGGGCTGGCAGCACCAGCGCCGCGCGTCTGCGCCTTCCCCCTGAATTACCGAGGAAAAACCCAACCGCTAGCGTTATGGACGCAGGCTTTGCGCCATAACGCAGCGTAACCCCCATAAAATGTCGTGCTAATTACGCCCGTAAGTGCAAAGCGCTAAAAAAATCAAACCTCTTAACGTTTTTGCTATAAAATTTAACTCACATGGATTGCGATGCTCACGGGAAGAGCAGCATTGAACACCTGCTTTCTTACGTACTTTATGACGTGAAAACAGCCTAATGCGTTGTTTTCTGTGTTTTTATGGCAAAAAAACGAGGTCGACATTATGGGGAAAAGTTCCTCATCTTTTGGCGTAATTCGTTTCCTGACGGTGCTGTTCGCATTCCTGACGGGCGCGTTTATGCTGATAGGCGGTGGTTGGTTAGCCGCTATCGGAGGTTCCTGGTATTACGTTATCGGCGGTGTGGTTATGCTTATCACCGCTTATCTGCTGTCACGTCGCAAAAGCACTGCGCTGGTTCTCTATGCGCTGCTGCTGATCGGCACCCTGATCTGGGGCGTGTGGGAAGTCGGCACCGACTTCTGGGCCCTGGCGCCGCGCACCGACGTGCTGGTGATTTTCGGCGTCTGGCTGATCCTGCCGTTTGTTTACCGTAGCGTAAACGCGGGCAGCAAAGCCGCGCTGGGCAGCATGGCGGTGGCGCTGATCGCCAGCGCACTGGTGCTGGCGTATGCGGTATTCAACGATCCGCAGACGGTGAACGGCAAGCTGCCGGAAACCGCGCAGAACGCCACGCCGGCGCAGCCGCTGAGCGCGATCGACGACGCTGACTGGCCCGCGTATGCACGCGATCAGCAGGGCACCCGTTTCTCTCCGCTGAAGCAGATCAACGAAGAGAACGTGAAAAACCTGCAGGTAGCCTGGCAGTTCCAGACCGGCGACCTGAAAACCGCCAACGATCCGGGCGAAATTACCGACGAAGTGACGCCGATTAAAGTCCGCGACACCGTTTATCTCTGCTCACCGCATCAGATCCTGTTCGCGCTCGACGCCACCACCGGCAAGCAGAAGTGGAAATTTGATCCGGGCCTGAAGCCGAATCCGACCTTCCAGCATGTGACCTGCCGTGGCGTCTCTTACCACGAAGTGCCTGCGGCGGCCGACGCGGCAAACAGCCAGCCTGCGCTCTGCTCACGCCGTATTTACCTGCCGGTAAACGACGGTCGCCTGTTCGCGCTGGATGCGGAAACTGGCGCACGCTGCCCTGCCTTTGGCAACAACGGCGAGCTGGATCTGCAGCACAAGCAGCCGGTTACCACGCCGGGTCAGTATGAGCCGACCTCTCCGCCGATTATCACCGATACCACTATCGTGATCGCCGGCGCGGTTACCGATAACTACTCGACTCGCGAGCCGTCAGGCGCCATTCGCGGCTTCGACGTTAACACCGGTAAACTGCTGTGGGTCTTCGATCCGGGCGCGAAAGATCCAAACGCGATTCCGGCTGATGAACACACCTTCACCATGAACTCGCCTAACTCCTGGGCGCCGGCGGTCTACGATCCGAAACTGGATACCGTTTATCTGCCGATGGGCGTTTCTACCCCGGATATCTGGGGCGGCAACCGCACGCCAGAGCAGGAGCGTTATGCGAGCAGCGTACTGGCGCTGAACGCCACCACCGGTAAGCTGGTCTGGTCTTATCAGACCGTGCACCACGACCTGTGGGATATGGATCTGCCGTCGCAGCCGACCCTGGCCGACATCACCGATAAAGACGGCAATACCGTTCCGGTGATCTACGCCCCGGCCAAAACCGGCAACATCTTCGTGCTGGATCGTCGCACCGGCAAGCCGGTGGTGCCCGCGCCGGAGACCCCGGTGCCGCAGGGCGCGGCGAAAGGCGATCACGTGTCGCCGACGCAGCCTTACTCTGAGCTGACCTACCGTCCGAAGAAGAACCTGACGGACAAGGATATGTGGGGCGCGACCCTGTATGACCAGCTGGTGTGCCGCGTGATCTTCAAGCGCCTGCGCTATGAAGGTCCGTTCACGCCGCCGTCCGAGCAGGGCACGCTGGTGTTCCCGGGCAACCTGGGCATGTTCGAATGGGGCGGTATCGCGGTCGATCCGCATCGCCAGATCGCTATTGCCAACCCGATGGCGCTGCCGTTTGTGTCTAAACTGGTGCCGCGCGGTCCAGGCAACCCGATCGAGCCGCCTGAAGGCGCGAACGGCGGTTCTGGTACTGAAACCGGTATCCAGCCGCAGTATGGCGTGCCGTACGGCGTGGAGCTGAACCCGTTCCTGTCGCCGTTTGGTCTGCCGTGTAAGCAGCCGGCCTGGGGCTACGTTTCTGCGGTCGACCTGAAGACCAACGAGGTTGTCTGGAAGAAACGTATTGGTACTACGCGCGACAGCGCGCCGGTTCCGATTCCGTTCAAGATGGGTATGCCGATGCTGGGTGGCCCAATCGCGACAGCCGGTAAGGTCTTCTTTATCGGTGCGACCGCAGATAACTATCTGCGCGCCTTCAGCACCGAAACCGGCGAGCAGCTGTGGCAGGCGCGTCTGCCGGCTGGCGGCCAGGCGACGCCGATGACCTATGAAGCGAATGGCAAGCAGTACGTTGTCATCGCGGCGGGCGGTCACGGCTCCTTTGGCACCAAACTGGGCGACTATGTCATCGCCTATGCGCTGCCGGACGAGAAATAAGCCTCTTTGAGGTAAAAAAAGCGGACTTCGGTCCGCTTTTTTATTGCCAGCTTCAGCCCGCTGTTCTAGTTCCCTTCTTTTCGGCTGCGGCGCCAGTTCACCGCGCCACACAACAACATCACCGCCGCCGTCAGCAGAAACACCGGCCGCATGCCGAACGCGCCGCCGACAAACCCGCCAAACAGCGGGCCGCTCACCTGGCCGATATACTGCGCCGAGGTCGAGTAGCCGAGCATGCGGCCAACCTGCCCTTCCGGCACGCTATGACGAATAATCGCCGTGATACAGGGCAGCAGTCCGCCCAGCGCCATGCCCATCAGAAAGCGCAGCGCCACCAGCTGCCACGCGGCGGTGATAAACGCCTGCGGGATCAGCAGCGCCGCGCAGGCGATCAGACCGGCGCTCAGCACGCGCCCGTGGCCGATGCGGTCCGCCAGCCTGCCGAGCCGCGGCGCCGAGAGAATGCTGCCCAGCGCGGCGGCGGCCATCACCAGCCCGGCGGTGACGGTAATCGCGTGGTCGCCCTGCACAAACTGGCCGATATAAAGCGTGATAATCGGCTCAATCGACATATTGGCAAAAATCAGCAGCATGCCCGACAGCCACATCAGCTTCACCACGCCGTGGCGGCCGACGTCC
>Ga0157362_1000600_pt1 | contig 12738 bp, 13 predicted proteins | sample AttlaeALBM3_FD_111480 | JGI IMG/M metagenome (GOLD analysis project Ga0157362, IMG submission 111480) | Fungus gardens microbial communities from leaf cutter ant in Ribeirão Preto, State of São Paulo, Brazil - Atta laevigata ALBM3 | ecosystem: Host-associated > Fungi > Mycelium > Unclassified ... | reverse complement strand
TAAAGGGCTATTATAAGTATTCGTGAGATGCTATCCCACACTCTCTTTCCCTTCTCTCTTATGTCTGCCTTGATATGCCTGTTGATCTATAAATAGGACAGTGGTATTATTAGTTAGTGTTCATGTGACTAGTGCGCACGGACCATCAGTTTTAGTATATAAGACTGCTTGTGTAGTTAGATCTAGCTTCACTCAAATATCACCTTAGCTTCCGGAACAATTACCTTAGCTTAGGGTTAAGTCACCATTAAGTGTCTTCAGCCCCTAACAGACCTGTAAGGGTGTACTCAGAGGCGCACCAGAACACACTGCAGTATAGTAAAGCAGGCATCTTAAGTTAGAGTGATAGATAGTTCAGGAGCTCAAACTATTGTTGAGGTAAGGTATTTTACCATACACCACTAGCTATTTATACTAGACTAGCCTGGTCCATGCGCCAGTTGCTATGGACACTTATATCAGGACAATAATAACTACACTACTAGATATAGCTATGTAGTACTGTGATGGAGACCCGAACTAGAGAGAAGGGAACTATTAACCGCGGACTCTGAGGATCTGTGGGAATGCTAGCTTATGCGAACCCTACTAGGTTATCTAAGCGATCATAAGATGTCCCCTTACACTTGTCCTATCCTCACTCCTATCAATCTATACCACTCCTCTCCAAAACTTCTAGCAACAATTCCATCCTCCTGAAATACACAACTATACACATGACAGCAGATTAAGGCACAGTGCACGAGCTGAGGCCAAGGTTGTTCCCCTTACTTTTGTTGTCAACTCCTTTCCACTCTGGAGTAATTCCACTCCACTCTGGGTTACTCTGCTCCTGCTCTGCATGTTCTTGACAGCAGTATGAAAAGGGCTTCTCTAATACCTAAAAGCAAAGCATAAATCATGGCAGTTTCTGAGATATTAGCAATTTAATAAATGGTACTATGGTGGTTACTGTTAGGGAACCACTCAGAGGCAATCACCCTTCAAGCTAATAGATAGTCCCAGAAGCTAAGTTGAGATTCAAGTGAAGTATATCTACAACAGCTTGCTAGTATATATACTCTATACTAGACGATCACATGCACAGTCATATGTACATAGATCAGTAATCACAATTGTCCTTAAATAGATTAGAAGGCATTGCACCATATGATACAGACAGAGAAGACTTAGGAACAGTAGGAGTGCGATACACGATCTGTCACTAGGCCACTAATAGAACAGACCCTCAGAACTTACTAAGCATGACCCTAGATGTTCCCTTACAGTTACCTATTAGGGAACCACTCAGAGGCAATAACCCTTAAGCTTATTGGATAGTCCCAGAAGCTAGGTTGAGATTCAAGTGAAGTATATTTACGACACTCTGCTAGTATATATAGCCTACACTAGACGATCTCATGGACAGTCACATATATATAGATCAGTAATCACAATTGTCCTAAAATAGATAAGAAGACATTGCACTATATGACATAGACAGGAGAAGTAAGGAACAATGGGAATGTGATACATGAATGGATATAGAACTCTTAGTAGATGCGAGCTCACCAGACTTACTAAGCAATACCCTAGATGTTGTAAGGGAACCTCTCACATATGACTTTAGAGCCTGTATTAGTCCTCCAGAGTGACTTTGTAGCTGATCAAATATTACTACATAATATTTGGTCTTACTCCCATTATTCTAAGCACACTCTATTGCTGTCTAATGTACTTTCATTGTTTAGACCCTAGTTACCAAAAGTAAGGACACAAGGACACTGTAATATATATAATGTAGATTATTCTCTTCAAGAACCTCATTTAATTCTCTGAGGAATCTCCTGGAGGTAGGTTGTAATATATTTCATAGACTATAATTTAACTGAGGAATCTCCTGGAGTGCTCTACTCTAGTCGCCCTTACAGATGTCCCTTTATATTACCTACTGATTTACCTGATATCTTAGCCAATATTGATTGCCTCAAGACGTGATTAACATTGATCAAAAGGTTTATTCAAGAGCTTTTTGGAGCCATTGAGACTGTAGGAATCATTGAAGAATTGGTGGAGATAGGTCTGAATGAAGTTTATGATACTGTCACAAACTTCATTTGGCCATATCTCCATCAATTCTTCAACAATTCTTACAGTCTCAATGGCTACGGAAAGCCCTTAAAAAGACCTTTTTATCGATACTAGTCACATCTCAAAGCAATCAGTATTGGCTGAGGTATTAGGCAGATCAACTGGTAACCACCATAGTACTATTTATTAAATTACCAAGTTCTCAAAAACTGCCATGATATAAGCTTTGGTTCTAGGCTCAGCAGAAGCTCTCTTCATACCACTCAGAATGAGCCTAAAACAACCTCAAGGCAATCAATATCAGTGGAGATATGAAGGCCTCAATGTTTGCACATAGACTTCATTATTTACCCATAGATAGTCATCTGTTCTTTTCTTAGAACAAAGGACAGCCTCCATAAGGTTAAGTTATCACTATTTACAGCACAAAAGCACTACTATATGTAGAACAATAGGTAGTAGCATGTGATGATCTGTCCTAGTACACAGACCATTACTTTCATATAGATAAGAACTCATAGTCTGAGGATTAGACCTTAGACTTAACAACATCTTTTGTCATTGTCTAAACTTCACATTTTTGAACCTTTCAAGATTCTAAAGCATCAATCACAAATAAGTAAGTGACTATTTGTGATAAATACCATGTGTCCAATCTTTGGAAACTAAAAGAAAAAGAAAAAGAAAAAGAAAAGAATATCAAATATTGACTTAGCTATTTTGCCAAGTCATAACACATATCTCCATTGCCTTGAGGTTATTTTAGGATCATTCTGAGCAGTATAAAGAGAGCTTCTTCTAATCCTGAAAGCAAAGCATAAATTGTGGTAGTTTTTGAGATAGCAGCTGTCATAGTTGCATTATGAACCAGTAGTTACATATTGTATAGTTTATCACTATACCAAAAGGGTGACATTAGCAAGACTACTTGCTAATGAGGGTCTAGCTATATATATAGTTTATTGAACAGATATTTTGTTATACCTTCATAACACTATTTAGTAGTCACTTTTCTATGACAGTAGCAATTTAATGTATTGTCATGACTTGGCAAAACAACTAAGTCATTATTTAATATTCCTTTTCTTTTTCTTTTCTTTTCTTTTCTTATTAGACACTGTCATGCTGGATAGCCATTTAGGCAATAAAAAGGGACATTTTTCACCTTAATAACGAGAATAACCAGCTTGAGAGACGAGTTCAGCTCCCCAGAGATATCCATTAGATGCCCAGTCGTGGACTCAAGCACCTTGCTTGAGTAGCAGAGTAGTGGCTGTGACCACCACTACATACACCTCATAGAGATTGTCCAGAGAATTTCATAACAGATTTATAACAGAACTCCTCTCTAGAATGCTCTCGAGAGCAGAAAGGACCTTAGAAGAATGTTCTCTAACAGAATGATGTTATATCTTGGTGGCAGTGACTTATTTATAATGTTTAGGTTACCATCAGAGCAGGGCCATTACTGCTGATGGCTAATTATAGCAAGAACTAGCAAGATGAGTCCTCTTGAGGACTGTATTACAAACTTAATAGAAGAAGACTGAGGCTCGAAGATGTGATGAGGTATAGAGGAGTAGTAAAAGGACTAGAGAGGTCAGAAAGAGAGATTAGATAGAGAGATAGAAAAAGAGCTGTTTAATGAAGACAACATACTCAAGAACAAGACAACTTGAGATTGCCACTTCTCTTTACAGCCCAGAAAAAGGCTCAAGAGCCATCCATTGTTTAGAAAAGAACCTCCAGAGTAGAATTAGAGGAGTGGGGAGTGGTAGCCAAGTGATCAGAAGAGGTGTCATCTCATCATTTCACTCTTACTATCTTTGGGAATTTGGGAGTTTTCTTTGTTTCTTTTCTTTTGTTGTATCATTGCTTTGTAATCCTAATAAAATACTCTAGGGCACAGAGAGGAAAAGAACTTCCCCTCATCATCTCTCCCTCTGTTGCTCTAGAGCTGAAAGGCTATTTGAGTGATTTGAGGTTTTCTTTTGTGTTTGCTTTATGAAAACTCTATAAAACTTCCCTCAAAAGGAGACTTAAGCTTAACAGACTCAGGCATTCGCTTACACTAGGAGCTAACCACTCACTACAGGTCATTGGAGTCTGTAAGGGGACCCCTCACACATGACTCCGGAGCCTATTGTTTTCCAACATAATTTCATTATGCAGCCTTTAGTTACCAAAGAATAGAATGCAAGGACATTTTAGTATATATATTGTAGATTATTCCTTCCAGGAGCCTCATCTAATTCTCTGAGGAATCTCCTAGAGGTAAGTTGTAACATATTTTATAGTATAATTTACCTGAGAAATCTCCTAGAGTGCTCTACTCCGGTCGCCCTCACAGCAGAATTAGATCTTATTGTCAGAGCCCTGGAAATTCTCAGTGGACAGCCGTCCTCTGGTTGCCCTCCGCTAACAAACTCTGGCCCTCTGATCACTCTGCTCCAAGAGAGATATTACTTTCTGCAAACACCTTCCCAGCTGTCGCCAATGCCTTGGGCTACCTGCAATACTATCTCCAAGAGCTGACCGAGTGTCAGAACGCTTCAGAACACACTATCAATGCTACCCTTGCAGGCCTGACAGCCCAGCTACAACAACTCACTCAACTCATGACCGGCCCTGCCTCCACTCTAGCAGTCGCTCCGCCTCCGATACCCATGTCTCCTCCTTCTCTTATCCCTCCTTCCCTGGTCCTGGCCACCCTGTCCAAACAGAGGACAAGGCCAAAACTCCCTTCTCCCCTAGACTTCTCCGGCGAATGGAGCTCCAGATGAGCCTTCTTCAACTCCTGTATGCTGTATTTGTGCCTGGCCCCAGAGCAGTTCACCTGCGACGAGGAAAAAATCTTCTAGACCTTTGCCTTCTTCAAGGATGGACGTGCTGTAAAGTGGTCTGAGAACCTCTTTTGCCAGGAGGTAGATACTGGCATTTTTCCAATTCAATCCTGGACCAACTTCAAACAACAATTCTGGAGTCAATTCTTTCTGGTCAACATAGAAGCAGACACCATCAACACTTTGAAGGGGTCTTCCTACTATCAAGGGAACTGGACCATGGATGATTACTTGGACAGTTTCCTGATTTTAGCCTTGGACGCCAGATACACAGATCCCTGGACCCTGGTAGTCAAATTCTACTGCAGACTCAAATTGAACGTCCAGAGTCAGATCGCCACTATGCCCTTCGGACGACCTGCCGACACTGATCTGGAGGCCTGGTACGCAGCAGTCTGGAGGATCGACCAAGCGTGGTTGGCAAATGAAGCATTCCAATCCACGCTCCAGTTGACGACCGTGACTCCTGTACACTCCACCCTACTCGACCAACCTCTTTCTCTGTACTCTGCTCTCCTCCAGCAGCTCTGCCTTCCGTTCCGCCAAGACTCCCTCCGCCTTCACCTGTACCATCTGGAGGAATACTCATATATCACAAATGGTCACTTACTATTTGTGATGGGTGCTTTGATACTTCAAAGAGTTCAAAAATGCAAAGTTAGATAAGTGAAAAAAGATGTTGTTAAGTCTGAGATCTAATCCTCAGACTATAAGTTCTTATATACATGAAAGTGATGATCTGTACACTAGAACAGATCATCACATGCTACTACCTATTGTTCTACATATAGTAGTGCCTTTGTGCTAGAAATAGTGATGACTTAACCATATGGAGGCTGTCCTTTGTTCTAAGAAAAGGACAGATAACTATCTATGGGTAATTAATGAAGTCCATGTGCAAATATTGAGGCCTTCATATCTCCACTAATATTAATAGCCTTGAGGTCATTCTAGGCTCATTCTGAGCAGTATAAAGAGGGCTTCTGCTGAGTCTAGAACCAAAGCTTAGATCATGGCAGTTTCCAAGATATTGGTGATTTAATAAACGGTACCATGGTGGTTACCAGTTGATTTGCCTAATATCTCGGCCATTATTGATTGCCTCAAGACATGACTGGTATTGATTGAAAGGTCTTCTTAAGGGCTTTAAGCTGGTTTTAAGACTATTGGAATTGTCGAAGAATTGGTGGAGATATGACTGAATGAAGTTTGTGACACCATAGACGTAGACATGGTCCAGAAAATGCACTCATTACCTCCGCGAGGTTGCTATCAGTGCAGAGAGACCAACCATCTTGTGAAGGACTGCCCCCACCGTTTGGACATTCAGAGGTTAACTATGAAGCAAAGAGAGGAATTGATTGAAGATTTAATGGCCCTGAAGGATGCAGTAGAGGAAGAAGAGGTTTGCTCAGTCCCAGAGGAGAATTTTGCTTAGCACGGCCAGCGAAAAGTGTGCCCCAGTCACTGCTAGTTAATAGGTTCGCTGTATTAGACGTAGAAGAGGTCAATACAGATATATGTGAGCCTATAAACACACCCTCCCTCTCCTCCTCTGCTCCGGACAGGACAAAATAACCCCAGAAACCAAAATGAAAAAAGAGGTTACCCAAACGACTCTCCGTCAATACCCTTGACACCCACAGAACGTCAATCATCCTCCCAATAAAAGTCAGTACCACAGACACCAGCAAGGTGCATTCTGTCAAGGCGCTTTTGGACTCCAGAGCTACAGACAACTTCATAGATTGAGACTTTGTCCATATGAAAGGTATTAACACCCAGAGCATCTCTCACCCCATACTGGTGTACAACGTGAACGGCTTCCCCAACGAAGCAGGTCAGATCTCCAAAGTGGTAGATATAGTCCTCCGTTACAAAACCTACTCTGAAAGGATGCTCCTCGCTGTCTCCAGCCTTGGAAGACAAAACATGATCCTCGGTTATACCTGGCTCAAGGACCACAACCTGGAGGTCAATTGGCAAACTAGAGAAGTACAGATGAACTGATGCCCTCCTTGATGCAAAGGATGCCGTATGATATAAAAGGAACAAGCGTCACGGAAGAGAATGGAAACTAGAGCCCTTAACATCTGCTGGTCTGGACCCCCTCTGGAGTATGCGGAAGACTTAGAAGAGAACGAGACCTTCGTTCAGACTCATGAAGCTGAATATGAGCAGGGGGACCGACTTTTCATAACAAGAATCCTTCTGGAGTCCACTGTGGAAGACCTACATGCTGCCTCTATGACCTCCCAGAAACTTGCAGAAGGAGCCTGTTGATCCACGGAGGCATAGAGAGAACCTTTCATTCCGCCTGACTGTGTCAGAGGATTCGAGTCTGTATTTGCCAAGGAAGACTTTGACATCCTCCCAGAGCATAGGCAATAGGACCATGCTATCGAACTCATTCCGGGTTCGGAGCCTAAGTCGTCAAAGGTCTACTCTCTGTCTCCAGTGGAACAAAAAGAGTTGGATGCCTTTCTAGAGGAGAATCTGCATACCAGACGAATTTGCCTCTTCAAATCCCCCATAGCAGCTCCAGTGTTCTTCATCAAGAAGAAGAATGGCTCACTCTAGCTGGTTCAAGACTATTGTGTACTCAACTCCATCACGGTCAAGAATAAGTACCCTCTCCCACTGATTTCCAAACTTGTATCCCAACTCCACGGAGCCAAATACTTCACCAAGCCAGATGTCTGTTGGGGTTTCAACAATGTTTGCATTAAGCCTGGAAACAAGTGGAAGGCAGCCTTCTGAACCAATCGAGGTCTATTCAAACCCTTGGTAATGTTCTTTGGGATGACTAACAGTCTGGCCACCTTCCAAACCATGATGAACGACATCTTCTGGAACCTCATAGCAGAAGGTATTGTGGTGGTCTATCTGGACGACATCCTGCTCTTCACCAAGACAGAGGAAGAGCACGCACAAGCAGTCCGATGGATATTGCAGGTCTTGAAGAAGAACAAACTCTTCCTCCACCCAGAGAAGTGCGAGTTCTACAAGCAGCGGATTGAGTACTTGGGTCTGGTCATTTCAGAGAATGAAGTCTCCATGGATCCAGTCAAAGTTGCAGAAGTCCAAGAATGGCCTACTCCAGAAAACAAGACAGACATTCAGGCTTTCCTAGGCTTCATGAACTTCTACCGGAGGTTCATTCAGGACTTTTCTACCAAAGCCCGACCTCTCTTTGACCTAACATGCTCCGAACAAGTTTGGACGTAGAGCGAAAAGGAACAAGCAGCCTTCGAAAACCTCAAAACAGTGGTAACCACTGCTCCGGTGTTGGTGTCTTCTCAGGAATCAGACATCTTCTGGATTGAAGTGGATAGCTCAGACTTCATCACAAGGGCAGTCTTGTCCTAGCAGTCAATGACGGATGGAAAATGGCATCCTGTAGCGTTCTACAGTAAGTCCTTGTCCTCTGTAGAGCAGAATTACGAAATCCACGACAAGAAAATGCTGGCCATTATCCATGCGTTAGAAGAGTGGAGGTACTTTTTGGAAGGAGCAACCTATCTGGTGGAAATCTGGACCGACCACAAGAACCTTGAGTATTTTATAACGGCCAAGAAACTTAACCATCGTCAAGCTCGTTGGTCCTTGTATCTGGCTAGATTTGACTTCCTGCTTCACCACCATCCCAGACGTATCATGGGTAAACCGGACGCACTGTCAAGGAGAGCCGATCATAGAAACGGAGCCTTGAACAACAAGAACATAGTTCTCCTTCAACCGGAATTCCTTGCAGTGCGTGTCCTGGAAGGAGTGGAACTAACAGGCATGGAACAGAAGATCTTGTCCAATATACGCAAAGAAAACCAGAACAGAGACCAAGAGGAACCCATCGCTAAGGTAACACGAGAGCTCTGATGCTCCGCCAATGGGACAGTGCATTCCTCAGAGTGGTCAAACATAGATGGCCTGCTCTGGTTCTGAGGGAAGATATATGTACTTCATAGTCCAGACCTACACAGACAGATCGTAACGACACCTACATTGTAGGTTACTGTAAGGAGACATTCTACGATCACTTAGATAACCTGGTAGGGTTCACATAAGCTAGCGTTCCTACAGATCCTCAGAGTCCGCGGTTAACAGTTGTAAGGGGACACCTCTATTTCTATCCCTGAACGGCATAACAACACTCCAGAGCTACCTTAGCCTGTTTACTAGTGGAACTTAAACACACTATTTTAGCTCTGATCCCACTAACCCTGACACTAAGGGATGTAAAACTAGTATATAGTGTAAAAGATCCCTTCAGAAGCCTCATCCTAATCTCTGAGGATTCTCCTGGAGATGAGTTGTATCATAATTGTAGACTGCAATATAACTGAGGATTCTCCTAGAGTCTTGTGCCCCAGTCGCCCTTATAGCAGATTAGGATCTCTAAAACAGAGCCTTGGACTATCCCAGTGGACAGCCACCCAATAGATCGCCCTCCCCTGTTATACCCAACTCTCTGAAAAATTCACCCTTCAGATGTCGCTGCCCTCGGATACCCCTCAAGGCATAGCCAATGCCTTAGGGTACCTGCAACATCATCTGCAGGAGTTCACGGAAAGACAACATGTCTCTGAAAACAACATCAACACCACTCTAGCAGCCCTGACCGTGCAGCTACAGCAGCTTACGCAGTTAGTGGCTAACCCCTCTCTTCTGGTCGTACCAAACACACCTCCCCTACCTATACCATCCCCGCCGGTGTCTCCCTCCCCTGCTCCGACGGTGCGATGAACACGCCCCAAGCTCTCCTGCCCTCCGGACTTCAACGGAGAATGTCACAACAGTCGTGCATTCTTCAATTCTTGCTCTCTCTATATCCGTCTAGCCCTGGAGCAGTTCCAAGATGAACAGGAAAGGATTCTCTGGGCCCTCACGTTCTTCAAGGGAGGTCGTGCCGCCAAGTGGTCCGAAAACGTATTTCGTCAGGAAGCGGACACTGGCATTTTCCCCATCCAAACCTGGGGAGACTTTGAACAACAATTCCAGCTGCACTTCTTCCCTGTTAACACGGAAGCAGACGCGATCAATGCTCTGGAGAGAACCTCTTACTGTAAGGGGCACACTCGGTGAGGCACCCAGTCACACTGCAATATAATAGAGCAGGCGTCTTAAGTTAGAGCGATGAGTAGCCCAGGAGCTCAAACTATTGTTGAGGTAAGGTATTCTACCATACATCACTAGCTATATATACTAGACTAGCCTGGTCCGTGCGCCAGTCGCTATGGACACTTATATCAGGACAATAATAACTACTCTAACAGATATGGTTCTGTAGTACTGTAATAGAGACCCGAACTAGAGGGAAGAGAATTATAGACTGCAGACTCTGAGGATCTGTGGGAACGCTAGCTGATGCGAACCCTACCAGGTTATCTAAGCGATCTCAGGGTTGTCCCCTTACACCTACCACTAGGGAAATCAGACGGTGGACGACTATCTAGATGGCTTCCAAGCGTTGGTCTCCGATGCAGGTCACACAGATCCCCAGACGCTGGTGGTGAAGTTTCGACGAGATCTCTGGTTAGGCATCCAAAACCAGATTGCCACCATGCCATATGGAAGGCCAGCCGATACAGACCCCAACGCATAGTACGTAGCAGCATGGAGAATTGACCAGGCATGCCTCGCAAACGAGGCCTTTCAGTCTGTATCATGCTCCACCCCCTCCGCACCGCTCAAAACCATCTCTGCCTAACTCCCGCCCTTGTCCGTCACAAGACTACCTCCTGCTTTGCCCCTTCCAGTTGCTCCAAAGCCTCTGCCACTCACTCCGTCTATGGGAGTCCCTATGGATGTAGATACCACCAGGAAAACAAGGTTCTTACCTCCGCAAGGATGTTACCGATGTAGAGACGTGAACCATGTAGTCCGAGATTGTCCCCATCGCATGGACATCTGCCAACTCACCACGGAGCAACGGGAGGAGTTGATTGAAGACCTATTAGCATTGAAGGATGCAGTTCCGATAGAAGAGTCTGACCCCCCGGAAGAAGAAGATTTTGCCTAGCATGGCCGGCGATAAGTGTGCCCCGGTCGCTAGTAAATAAGTTCACTGTATTGACTGTAGAGGATCCCAATACAATTGACAATGAACTAGTAGACGCACCGCCCCTACCCCCCTAGTCTCCGCTCCACTCCGCAAACCCAAGTGGGAGAAAAGATTGCCCAAGCTCCTCTCGATCAGCGCCCTAGATGTACGAGGAACTTCCTTGCTCCTGCCAGTAGAGATCGGAACTACGGACACGAGCGAGCTCCACTCCGTCAAAGCCCTCCTGGACTGCGGAGCAACCAGAAGCTTTATAGATAGAAATTTCGTTCGTTTGAAGGGAATGAACACTTGGACACTCTCGCGGAACATCTCAGTCTTCAATGTCAATGGCTCTCCTAACGAGGCGGGACAAATGTTATGAGAGCCCCAGAGAGGAAAGAGTTTCCCACACATTCACGCATTTAATCTCTAATATCAAGTCATACAACGGGGTCAAGATATAAATAGCATGGGAGATTAGATAATCATATCACGTGACAAGGTCATGTGACTGTAGAATGTTCTGGAAGGACATGTGACCATGTAGTAATAGGGGTACAGCCACTTGTAAAGTAGTATAAGTAGGTAGTTGAATCCAACGGAGAACTCTATCGAATTCTTCCTAAACACTCACCTCGAGCGGTCCCTAAGTCATCAAGGCTTTGCGATAACAACAAATCATGAAGGTCATAGACGTAGTCCTCCCCTACAAGACTCACTCTGAAAGAATGCTGCTGGCCGTCTCCGGACTTGGGAAGCAAAGTCTGATCTTAGGCTATGACTGGCTCAAAGACCACAACCCCAAGATTGACTGGGAAAAGGGAGAAGTTGAGATGACCTGCTGCCCCCTCCGCTGTGAAGGAGGACGCGCCCTACGGAAGGAACAGACTCGCCAGAAGAGGGTGGAGCTCCAAGCCCTCTGATCTTGTCATGATGGACCTGCACCCTTGCTCCAAGAAGAGTTAGAATCTAAAGAGGAGCCTCCGCAAACGTACCACCTGAGTTGGGAGCTAGGAGACCAATTGTTCCTCATGCGTCTCCTCCTAGAACCCGACCAAGTCGAACTCCAAGCCACAGCCACAACGTCTTAGCGCCTCATAGAAGGAGCCAGACGCAGTGTGGAAGCACTGTCTACTGTCACTCCGCTACCTGCCTATGTCGCGGAATTTCGATCCATGTTCGCTAAGGAGGACTTCAACATACTACCAGAGCACTGTAAATGGGATCATGCGATCGAGCTAGTCCCCAGAGCAGAACCCAAGTTGTCAAAAGTCTATCCCCTGTCCCCATTGGAACAAGTGGAGTTGGACGCCTTTCTAGAGGAAAACCTCCGCACCGGACAAATCTGACCCTCAAAATCCCCTATCGCAGCCCCTGTGTTCTTCATTAAGAAGAAAGATGGTTTGCTCTGACTAGTCCAAGACTATCGCGCGCTGAACGCTGTAACCATCAAGAACCAATACTCTCTTCCTCTCATCTCCGAACTCGTCTCTCAACTTCATGGAGCCAAGTACTTCACAAAACTCAACGTCCATTGGGGCTTCAATAATGTACACATCAAGCCTGGAGATGAATGGAAGGTGGCTTTCCATACCAACCGTGGCCTGTTCGAACCGCTCGTAATGTTCTTCGGAATGACTAACAGTCCTGCTACTTTCCAGACTATGATGAACGACATCTTCTGAACCGTCATAGCTGAAGGGATCGTAGTAGTATACCTGGACGACATCTTGATTTTTACAAAGACGGAGGAGGAACATGAACGAGCAGTCTAGAGGGTCCTGG
>Ga0157362_1000599_pt1 | contig 12740 bp, 7 predicted proteins | sample AttlaeALBM3_FD_111480 | JGI IMG/M metagenome (GOLD analysis project Ga0157362, IMG submission 111480) | Fungus gardens microbial communities from leaf cutter ant in Ribeirão Preto, State of São Paulo, Brazil - Atta laevigata ALBM3 | ecosystem: Host-associated > Fungi > Mycelium > Unclassified ... | reverse complement strand
GCCGACTAACCTATATAATTTAATAAATGTATACTAAAATTTAAATCTTCTGCGTTTCAATTTTCCTTCAACATCGGCACGAACTTTCCGGACAACTCAATATAATAATAAATAATTACAAAAATAAATATACACATGTATAAGTATATACGCAAAAATTTTTTAAGTATAATGTATAATCCTTCGGATTTGGATGTCTTAAATTTATTAACACACCGTTTGTAGGCAGATAAACTAGACGCAACAATTAACGAGATATTAATTTCTAACGATTGCCGAATAAGCAAATAAAATCAACGTTATAAAATAAGACAATTTTAAATCATCTCTCTTTCAGAGTTTTTTTATAAAATCTTAAAAAGTTTCTTAAAGAACTCTTAAAAATATCTTTAAGAAAAAGGATCGCGAAAATTGCAAAATGATAAAGAACTTTTCAATTCAGTTTAACTCGTTCTGCTCACAAGCGGTATGTCAAGAAATATGGGATATTTTGTAGAAATTATATATATATATATATATATACTTTATAATTTCATTTAATTTGCTAATTATTTATATTTTTTAAAGAAGTGTTGAAAAATATATACTGGTCCTAATTTAAATTAAAATGTTATATAAAATTTGTTTAATTGAAAGCGTAGAACAATCTAATCTATCTAGAAAAAGAATATACATAAGTTAAGAAATAGATAAAAACAGAAAATCAAGAAGAGGGGAACGAACAACGAAATTATGTCCAAAATCAAAATGTAAAAGAAAGAGGAGCAGCTATGATACTGATAATGTAGACGAAAAATAAAAATATGCACAAATGGAATAAAAGAAATTCTGAAAAGAGTGAAGTTGGGCTCAGTGGATTTGCACGTGAACGCGCAAATATAGAAGTGGCAAAAGGAGTAAATAGATAGACACCATTATTCTCTGAGGAGAAATGGAAGATAAGAGAGAAGAAGGCAGTAAAAAGAAACTGAGGAAAAATATAAGGATGAGTACATGCTATCAGATAAATTCTCGACTTTAATGAACGTACGAAAGAGTGCAATTTGAAAATGAGAGTTACCCTCCGGCAGAGCCACTAACTTCTCTAAGACGTTATTTTTGAAAGAAAAGAATTTTGAAATGTTCTACGTTGATAAATACTCGTGATAATAACTTCGACATGGACACATAATATTTCAAAAATAGTTAATACAACAAATTAAAGAAATTAACGCACTATTCGAAAGAGATTCTACTTTAAAATAATTTAATTGTCATTTCAAAATAACACTTTTCTACAATAAACTACTGAAGAGACTACTAATAATATATTAAGAGACTACTATAAAAAATAATATAAAAACAAAAAACAATGTAAATAATTTATTATCATTTTGAATTTATGTTAAATGTAATTTTGAAATAAATTTATTATCAAGTTACACAATGAAAAATGTAATAAAATATTCTTATTTTTTTAAGTTTTAATTTAATATATAATTTTATATCAACTATATTTTTAATTCTTAAAAATGAATTGAATATCACTATTTATTTCAATATCGATTATCTCCGTTTTTTTCTACGTTTTTTTAATTAGTTTAAAATACATTCATCTTTATATAACTTTTATTCTAAATTTGACATTATCTTAAATGCAAGAATTTATTTATCATTATCAAGAAAATTTTGAAAAATTGATAAGAAGGTAGAATTTGTATGTGAGGATTATACGTGAATAAGCTGTAAGTTTGAACAAAGTGACGACAATATGGTTTTCTTGATAGATCTTGCAAATATAATGTACTTCGATCTTAGATTCACAATTATGATGTAACCACATTTTCTGGAATATATTCCGTAAATAAAATTCTATATTTCATTCACATTTTTCTCTCTTTTTTCTTGAGGAACTTTCCAATTAATGTCGCGTTTCCGTTTGTAATCGGTAGGGTTTTTTCATCGACAATTTTTTATGATCGTTATTGTGAAGAAAAAAGACATAAAAAGCTTGCAGCATTGTACCGATATTATTGCACTGTGAATTAAAATAGTTGTGCTCTATATCGAACGTGACGTTGGTAATAAATAAAATGTTGGTAATAAATAAAATAGATTGCATTGTATAAAATTAATGAAAGTTATATACATATATATACGATTTAATATTTTTTAAATTACATAATATATTAAATTACAAAACTTTCATTTTTCATTAGTCTTAAATAATAATAATTTTAAACTTTTATTTTATAATTATAAATATATATAATTATGAATATGTACATATGACCCTTTATCCTCCATTGTACACAATTAAATTATAAAAATATGTATTAATATAATTAAGCATAAAATAAAAATATATGTATAAAACTTTTATATTATACGTAATTTATATTATACGTAAAAATATAAAAAGATGCTTTTATAAAACATTTTTAGTTTAAATGAATAATATGTATTAAAATATTTTAATATGCAGAGATAATACAGTTATAATATATTTTTGCATTGAAATATCTCATATGTTTTGTAAGATAAAATTGTTGCAATATGAAAAGAAAGCGCTTTGCTTTCATAGCTAATGAGCTTGGAATTTGGAATTTTTGATCCTCAAATTTGATTAACAGATTCATATGCATGTAATAAGAACTAATGTCAGAACAAAAAATTTTTTTTCGTTTATTTAGAAATATTCTATATTGAAGATAAATTTTATTTATGTGAATTAATGAAATAAAGATTCTCATTTAATTTATTTTAATATCTCCAAAAATAGAATTTAGAAAATAAAATAAATTAAGTGACTCAGGAATCTTACATCATAAGTAGTACAATTATTTTAGTACATTAATTGTAAGTTTCGAACTTTGTACCGATCTTAAGATCTTATCGATAAGAGGATTACTTAAGAGTTGAAGACACACAGAAGCATTGAAGGTACAAACCTTCGATAATCCTATGTCCTTTTACGAAGGCAATTCTATGTGTTAGTCCCGGTAAAATTTCACCCCGCAGTTTCCCGAAAGTTTCGTCTCCATCAAAAGTTGTATTGCTATCTCTCTACGGGGCCGTTTGATTTTGTCGAAAGTTACGCTTCGAATAACGAACTGAATAGTTCTTCAAGAACTTATGTTAGCGTGGAAAATGGGAAGTACTCGCACAAGTTTCACGACGTATATGACTGCTATGGATCTTTTATCAAATTGAAACGATTTACAAGCGTAAAATAGTAGACTATAAAGTCTCCGTCTGTACCAACTCCGATTAACTTAAACGATCGACTTTTAGATTGGAACTGACCAATCGCATTTACTGTTCAGCAGAATTGACCAATCATAGTTGACACTTAGGCCAGTTCCACAACTCACAGGAGATTCAACTTCTTCATTGTCTCTTTCCAATTCTAGAATTGGAAAGAGATAAGAAACAAGTTAAGAATTAACTCGGTTAAGAATTAATCGTAATTGGATTTTAATCGACTGATCAGGTTAATTGGAATTACCGTTCATAGAGAATTATATATATTTTTATTGTTAAGAAGATGCTGGATCGATGGTCGAATTTAATTGATAAAACCGATTCCTATTTCCAGAGAAAGCATTATATACACAATTATATTTACAATTATATATACAATTCTTGCTCTGTATTCTATGTATTGCATGAATGCAATTATAATTTTATGTACACTCAGATCATACTTTTCCATTTACTTTTTTTGTAACCTTCAAATCATAATTTGATAATCTGATCATCATTGCATTTTCAGAAAGCACAAAATCGTTTAAAAGATGATTAAAGCCTGATTGCACGTTATTTTAATTTTAAGGGAGGCTTAAAACTTTCTGTCTCTCTATTGGCTTCAAAAAAAGAGATTTTTAAACTTCGTTTAAAATCAAATAACATTGGTATAATCGGGCCTAAATTGATATAAAGATATCTTAATAAAAAAATGTAATCGACAAAAAGATTAAAACGCGGCGATGCATTGCTATATTCCTATAACAAGAGTTACGCAAATCCGCCAAAGTGCAAGTTTCAAATATTCACGTATTTGATACAATTCATCAACGTACCTTCAACACTTTAATTCCTTCAACGTCATCCTGAATTTTATCCAAGAAACGGCATGATTTTTATTTCACAGCGATATCATTAGCACTTGTGCATACTTCTGTCATGACATGTGTCATGTATGTCAGTCGTAGCCAACTTACTGACAGAATCAGTGTTACCAACGTTAATTTGGCTGTACATGGCGGCGGTTACTCTTATTTTATTATATTATTTTGGCGTTTACTCTTATTTTATTATAGCCATTATAGGAACTCTATATCTTTATAGCATCCTCATCCAGTTATATAATAAATGACTTTTGTAGATACATGTATATTTTTTAATTATCTTTAATGTCCGTAGTCAGGTCTTATATTTAAGGCTTCCTTAAATTTATCTTCAGACACTCTACGAATTATTTTTCTATGTGTGCAGAATTAAGTACTTTCATCATGAAGTCCTTTAAATGGCTATCAAAAAAATCTTCCATTAATGTTTATTAGAATGAAAGACCTCATAATGCCTCTGGCACATCAACGCGTTGTTCATCACACGCGAACGCGATATCCAATGAATGTACAGCTTTACGGATATTCTCATTCTAAAAGTATACTGTCATTGGATATCGCGTGTCGCGTGGCTAACATCGCGCTGGTGTGCTGAAGTCACAAGCACTTTATTTTATTCTAGTTTATATGATTAAGGGCCGGTTGTTCTATCTAAATTTTACCTGTTGAGAAATAGCAAGATTACCCAATCACATATGCGTACATTACCAGATTTACCTCACAGTAAAATTTATCAAAAGGTGTAACAATCGAAATCCTAAATTAAAAAAAACCGCCATCACAATGTCTACATCTCTACATATCTATAATAAAACGGCATTTGCACTCCAATAGTTTCAAAAACTCTCTCAAATCTACAATGATCAGCGAAAATACATCTCCTCCTCTCGTGCTGATTTTCATTAGCCTTTAATTTCTTTATTGTTGTTACTTTAAAGATTAAGAGTCCTTTCAAATTATTTTTTGTTTCTTCTTAAAATATGAATTTAGAGAACCACAAAGCAAATAAAATTTTTTGGAATCTCTGGAAGTTTGCTCGCAAACGATTTGTTTAAGAAATATTTATTGATTTAAATTATAAAATTACAGGCATAAAAAGTAGGTCTGAGATGATAAATTAATAAACAAATTATCATCTAATAAGATTAACAAACATTTCGATTTTTAATAATGATCATTTTTAATTTTGTTATAACACAAAAATTGTCGCTAATTTTAAATCTGATATTATTTAACATCCAAAAGATTTCTACTTACAAAGCAATATTTTAACAGATATATTTTATCCTATAGAGAAAAAATGGTAATTAGAAAGCTGTGTACACAATTTTAAGTAAAACAGTTTAAACTAAAATTGGACGAACAATTTTATTAATTCTTGAAGGTGACGAAATAGTATGATAAGCTTATGATTATAAATATTATAATTAATTGAGACTTATTATGTAACATACAAAATCACATTAACAAATACGATATTAAATATCATGCTTCTTGATAAAGTATAATTATATCTTTTTCCTTAGTGGACTATACATTACATTATATTGATCTTTTTTATATTAGAATTGGGATTTAATTCCACATTTGTTAATGATTTTATTGTATTCGATATCTATTGTCCCTTTTTTGCCATTCATATCTTATTGTTAACAACATGTCGAACGCTTGTTATCAAGGCCCATACCACGTGACGTTCATCTCATTTTCTTCATACTATAAGTACTATAAAATATTAATAATAATATTATTACTAATATAATATTTTAATAATTTTATAATATTTTACTAAAATCCAAGATACAAAAAAATTTCAATTATTAATTTAAAAAGAAGTGTTTTGAATAGCTCGATACTACTCAAAGAGATTAATTCCATATTAATTATATTTGTAATACGAATATTTCTGAGATGAAACATTATGGCGTCTTATTAAGACGTTTAACAATTAGCTCATTGCTAATTGTAAGATACTTATGACAAAAGAGAAACAGTAAGCATCAACAATGAAATCAAAATGTGTAACTAAATCTCAGCTGTTAAAATTTCTATCGATAGAAGCGAAGACTTTTTGACTACTCTTCTTAAACTGACGCGTAAATATACACGCGCATTAAGTGAATATATTTAAAATCGTATATCATATCATAGTATTATGAAGAAATTTATATTGAGAGAGCATGGATTAAAAGTATGTAAAACGACAAGTTTCGGTGGGCACGAGATACATACAAAATAACGATTATGATAGATGACGATGAATTAAGTGATCATATACATATTTCACAGCCCAGCGCGCTCGTCCTTTGTGTCTGAATCCTGGCAAGAGAAGAACCACGATCACTAAAAAATAAATCAGATAAATCATTAAAAGTAGTACAGATACAAACAGATAAAGAAAATAATGGTAGAAATTTGTTACCTATGATGTAAAGCAGAAGCAAATTATTAACAGTGTTACCGATCCAGGCGAAAAGAATGAGAAAGAGGATCGTTGCACTGTAATACTGCAATAAAAATAAGAAAAACACTACACGTAATTTTTTTAAAATGTGAAAATAAAATATTCCATAAATATTTTATAATAGCAAATATCAAGTAAAATAAAATAATCTCTTAAAAAAGATATTTATCTGATTTATCTTTCATATAAAAAAACAATAAACTTTTAATTTTTTATAGATATACACTTATAATTTACTTACAATATTGGGACGATCGTGTCGAATTTTCGAAATAGACGTCCATGCACTTTGCAATTGCAATATAGTGGTAGAGAGATTTTGACAAATCTCAATTAATTTCTTCTCCTTCTGTCCAGTCCAACTTTGTGCGTTGCATAATACCGAAGTCAAAATCGGCACAAGATAATCAACAAGAGCGAATACTAATAGACATACAGATATCATCGTCAGAAGAGCTGGTTCTAGAGTCCATATAGTACTGCAATAAGAGAAATACTAATAATTTTACACATATACTTCCAACAAGTTTACATTCCACAGTATTCCAAAGCTATCAAATGTTTAAAATCGAACTTTTTTTGACCAAATCAAAAGTAATCTTTTTTAAAACAAGTATATTAAGTGTGAATGTATTCTATTGATGGTTTTTTATATAACATATATCTTAATAATTTATACATAAATCACATTAAAATTGTAAATGTTTAAAGCTTATTTAAACCTATTCAATTAAAAATTATTTATAAAATTAATCACACTAATCCACCATTTGCTTTTTTTTTAATTATTAACGATTAGAAACTCTTGTAGATGTTCAAAAATTTTTATTTAGAAGAAATCAATTTGAAATTGAACAAAAAATTAGCAATAGAAAAACATTTAGTGATATAGTTTATATATTTCTTATCATTATTATCAAATTTTTAAATATAATTTCATAATTTAATTGTAACTTTTAAATACAATTAAATTAATTGTAATTAAAAAAAGCATTTCAGATTAATAATAATAAATTTTGTGTAAGTGTTCAAACATAAGTACATGTCCAATTATTCGAATCTTTTATCTTATATAAAGTTTGTTTTCATTGCTTACGATCTTCAAAAATTTACATACTTGAAACAAAATGAACTTGAAATACTTGAATAGTGAAAAGAGAGGAAGCAAAGCTACTAAATACACAAAAAGTGCACGCAATGCAAACAAACTTATATACGCACAAACACACTTTACAAACATACTTTAAAAATAATTTTCATTTTTATGAGATTGGTTCATTTACCAGAATATCACTGTTACAATCCCGACAATTAACCCAGGATGCCAGCTATGTTCCCACAAGAGAATAGAATTTAAAGGCAGGATTATCTCCCGCCAGCATTCCATCTTTCGCTTCAATTGCTTCATGTGTTTTTCCTACGATAATATCGCATATTATCAGCCAACGAGATCGTGTCTGCTCTGTCATTGATTTTTTACCAGGCTACAGAAGCGCGTGTCGTTTCACAAAAACGTGTGTCCTAGCTGATTCCAAATCATCAATTCACAATCTGACAGAATCGAGTCGTACTCACCTTTTCGACCATCCCGTCGTCCGTCATCACGCAGAGATTTGTGATAAATGCGGCGTTTTAATTCGCTTTATAGCGGTGGGGATCTGAAGGGGAAGATGTACGACACGCGTAGGAGTCAATCAACAGCAACACAGAAGATGGTCTCTTTCCACTGGCGATTCCGTACTCCGTATTTATCCACTACGTATCGTCATCCTGAACTACAATCTGCAGTCGCAATGAAAAATAGTCTAGAATCAATTCGTTGAGCTGGCGTATCGTTCGCGCTTTCAAGTTAAAAAAAAAACATGCACAAATCAAGCCGGAGGACAGATCGTACGGCGGCGGTGGCGGTGGCGGCGGCGACGACGGCGCAATGATCGGCGAGGGGGAAGAAGGATCGACTTCTGGTATCGAGAGTACCCTGGCACGCGATTGGCTGTCAGTTCAAAATGTTGGTTAATGCAGGCGATGCCGTGCTGATGTTGTGACGTTAAGTGTTTTCCTACGCCGTGCGCCGGGAAGCTGAGAAAATCGCGTAGCCTGCGCGCGAGGCCTGGGCGAGATCACGCTCCGAATTTACGGCGATTATGGCTGCTGCCGCCGTGAGCTCCGTGAGTAATAGTAATCTTCCGCTGGTCAGCTATCGCGGAAACGTACAATTCGACGTTCGTTCGTCGCGATGCCCCGTCGCCGCGGCCACTAGTCGTCACCGCGACCATATATAACAAGAACCGTTTTCTTGTTTACATTCTGCGCGTTTCAATCGTCCTCGCTAAAACATGTGTGAGATTGATACATGCGTTTTTACAGAATGTGGAAAATCTGTCGCCACAAATCATCCGCCGGGTAGCCAAGGAGATGGCAGAGCTGGCCGCGCAAACACCTGAAGGTATTCGTGTCATTTTGAACGAGGCTGATGTCACCGACATACAAGCCGTCATCGAAGGCCCAGGTAACATTGGTTGTCTCATTTAACCTTCTCGCTTCCTTGCTCTTTTAGTCTCGTTGACAAAACTGATTATCTCCGAGCAAAGCGTACTTTTATCGACTATACATTACCTAACCTAACCTGGTCGTCGTCCTAACCCTATAACACCTTTTATCTCGGCTGATATCCGTGTATGTCACTCGTCTGTGTCGAGAGCGTAACTCTTCTCATATGAGTTTTTTAACCTTGATTGTTAACGTCATTATCATCGTGTTTTAGAGGTATAATGTGATGATTAGAATAAATAGATATAGAGAAATTAGAAATATTTTCTAAAATGTACATCACTGATTTTATGCAAGACAATAATATGGTAAATAAAGATTTAATGCCTATTTTCATCAATACCAATTTATTTTAATCTCGGTTTAACTTGCTTTTTATATTTTTCTAGTTCTAAAGATTAGAAAAAGAAAAAAATAAGTTGAACTGAGATTGAAGTTAATCTATATTGGTAAGAAACAAGTATATAAATGAAAATATAATGCTTTTTATTCTATTATGTTTATAAAACATATCCATTTAACAACACTATAACAAAATATTATAAAAATAACTGCTTGAATAAATAAGAATTTTTCAATTATCTATGCTCATTAAATTCAATTACAGAATTAGTATGACAAAAGATCTAATGATAATAGTCAAGGTTTAAAAATAATAATATAGCATATTGATATCTATATATTTCTTTCTAATAGCGGGGACTCCATACGCCAGTGGTTTCTTTAGAGTGAAATTAGTTCTTGGAAAGGACTTTCCACAGGGACCGCCAAAGGCTTACTTTCTTACAAAAATTTTTCACCCTAATGTAGCAAAAAATGGCGAAATATGTGTCAATACTTTAAAAAAGGATTGGAAACCAGATCTTGGAATACAACATATATTATTAGTAAGTGATCTGCATTAAAGCACAATGTGTTGTAAATGCTTGCTTATGTATTCTTACGTTTCTTTTTTTATATTTTTTAGACTGTAAAATGTCTACTAATAGTGCCAAATCCAGAATCTGCTTTGAATGAGGAAGCTGGCAAATTGCTTTTAGAAAGTCATGACGAATATTCAGAGCGAGCAAAAATGATGACTGAGATACATGCACAAGTAATGTCTTATTTCGATAAATGAATTTGTTTTTCGCAATTTCATCATTATATATAATTTTTATTTTTATGAAACTTTTATTTCTTCAGGGAGGTGGAAAAGGAAGCAAGGCGGGCCTGGAAAGTTGTGCCTCTTCAGACAGTGGAGGACCCCTTCCAAAAAAACATGCAAGTGATAAGAAACTAACAGCGGAAAAGAAAAAAATGTTAAAAGATAAGAAGAGGACACTGAAGAGACTATAAAAAAAATTAATATTATTTCTTCTGTCTTTTGTAATTTAAAATATTAGTATGATAATGTTGCCTCGTATTGTATACAATTATTATTGCATAGTAAAATTTTATTATCTAAACTTGACTGATCTTATTATTAAGTATGTAGAGAATTTAATATGTCTAGATACATTAAAAATAAGAAAAAGATAATAGAAACAAAAATTGATCTCCCACCTTCCCTAGAAGATTAGTGTTCTGTAGTAATCTGTACAATCATAGCCTGAATTAGAAATCTGTTCTATACTATCTATTAGCAAATATTTTTACATATGTACAGAATAATATACTTGTGATTACTTAAGTAAAATAAAGAAAATGTCTCCTATGTGTATAGCATTTTTTTAGTTTTCAATTTTGATAAATGTATATCCCCAATGATTGCATATCTCTTTCTCTGTACATATACCTCTACCTCTTTTCCTTCTACCAACTTATATATTTTATCTGTATTTTTTTAACAGATATCACAATATATTTTTAGATATTTTATGAAGAAAAAAAATATAGGATCAAATATAGAGTGAAAGGACTAAAATTATTAGGAATTTTTCTTCGATGGATAATAAAAGTTTTCTTTTAAAAATATTTTATTAAAAGAGAATCTGGTGATAGTTTTTCTTCAGTCTTGCGCCACTTAGTTTGACTGCTATTTGTACGCTGCATGATCAAAAATGTATACATGGTCTTACATATCCATCTGTGCACTAAATATCGTCAATATTCGACTAGTTAACAGTATGTCACAGCCTTAATCCACTATTAATTATATACTACACATATAATGCTTATGTTTAAGAGATTCCGGACACATAGTTACATAAAAGTGTTGACATTATGCATTCTAAGATTCCTAAGTAAATTATCCTAAAGATGGATTTTGTAAATTAATTTCTGATATTTGACATAGCATTTGGAATAATCAGATTGTGAGGGCTAGAAGCACATTCCGTACTTTGATAAACAACAACTTTTCGAGATGTATCTCATTATATTTTTCATCTGGTGAGCACACACGCACGGTAGTACATACAAATTCATACAGTCTTTACAATTCATGTAAATATGTTCTTTCTTAATTTTCTTGCATTATATTATGAAAAAAATCTATGAACTTCTACAATGTTCGCAAAGATTTTGTAAAATTTGCTGTGCCAATTTTTGAAAGAATCGTCAAAAATAAAAACTAAGTTAATTTTTGTATAACTTTACTAAATTCGTATAGGATTAGATTTATAACTGTATATTTCATGAAAGAAATAGCAACAATGTGTATTGTGTTAGTCACATTGAACAAAATTTGAATATAGCAATTTTATAACGTTGTTACTTGACTTCCTTCACATAAGCTTCCAATTCTGCATCTAATTCTTCAGCCGTAGGTGTCTTTGTCGTTTGTCGAGTGCCTCCTCTACCTCCACGTCGACCTCCACTTCCACGACCTTAAATTCCACAAAATTATAATATTTTGTAAGAATTAATAAAAAATTGCTAAATATATTTTTATGTAACACAATTATAACTCATAGAAAAAATATATAACTATGTCTTTGATACTATGAATTTTATTATTTTTTTAATTTGCATAAATCAATTTAGAATAATATATATTAAGTTGCATTAATGAGTTACCTCTAATAGATCCTGTGCCGCGATTTCCCCTAAAACGTGCTTGAGGTCTTTGTGTATAATTAACACCGCTAAGTCTCGGACCACGAACAGAAGTGATTGGTAATTCAGAAGTAGCTACTTGTATATTCATTTCACGTCCTATCAACATAATTATATATTGGAATGACAGATGCTCAAAATATCTAGATATGCGATGTATATCATAATCCACAAATTTTTTTAGCACAAGTTAAGCACTTTCTGAACAATGGATTAATAAATAATACTACTTAAATATAAGCAAAATTTATAATTGAAAAAATACAATACAAATGTAATGTAAATACAAATACAATGTAAATACATACCATCTAATGGAACTCCGTGATACTGTTTCATTGCTTTAATAGCATCTGCTCGTCTTTCAAATATGACATCAGCAGAGCCTAAAGATCGACCTGATCTATCATAATGTACTGCTGCTGATTTTAAAGGTCCAAATTCACTGAATAATTCCTAAAAGATATCATTATAATTACTTTTCTATAGAACTTTTTTTTATAAGTGTTCTTTTTAAAATTAAATCTACAAAAAATTTAACATATTGAGGGTTACATAGTCAAAAATCTCCATTTTGG
>Ga0157362_1000598_pt1 | contig 12740 bp, 4 predicted proteins | sample AttlaeALBM3_FD_111480 | JGI IMG/M metagenome (GOLD analysis project Ga0157362, IMG submission 111480) | Fungus gardens microbial communities from leaf cutter ant in Ribeirão Preto, State of São Paulo, Brazil - Atta laevigata ALBM3 | ecosystem: Host-associated > Fungi > Mycelium > Unclassified ... | reverse complement strand
TTGCAAGAATTTTTAAAGTGCTTATACCTTTATTTTTACAGCTTCTTACTAGCCTAAAATTTACAAGAAATCGTACATATTTACGAATAATAGTACGTCTTACGATACATACGATATAAAATTAGAGAATAATAGTCATAAATTCTTACAAGTTTTACGAGAACACGTTAGGAGTCGTACAATTCTGCTTAGAACTGACTCATAGAACTGACGTCTAGGATTAATGTCTTTTTCTGAGGTAAAATCATTAACCCATCATCTTTCTTCACAAATTGTGTAAATATTTAAAAATGAAATTTCTTAAAAATAATTGTGATCATCTAACAAACTTATGATGATATTATTAATTCATGTAATATGGTTACACTATGTACAAATCAAATTACGTATATTATTAACTGTATGTAAAGTTAATATTATGCAGCTATAGTATAATTATTATATGAATTAATCGCACATAATATTATCATAAATTATGATCAGTACTATAACTAATAGTCTAGAATAAAAAACTATCGATTTCTTAATTAAAATATTAAAAGTAAGAATTAACGAAGATTTAGAGATACAATATTTACATTAATTAAATAAGATTACGTTTTCTCTTTGGAATTACTAATACTAAATAATAAATGTTATTAGTCGATATTACTAAATATGGTATGTTGGAAATGACAAGATTTGCTCATCAAAAAATATCGTCGAATAAGATTGATTTTTAAACAATTCTAACGACGTCAAATGACGAATAAGATCTTTCTTGTATTTTTACGAGAACTGCGTATGTATTGTAAAGCACAGCTGGTCAGAGATTTACGGAGTATGTTGCTGAGACGAGAAGTTGGTAGAAAGTGGCGAAGGGCGGATGGCTCTGTATAGTTAAAGCGCGAGCGGAGCTCTAGAGAGGCGTAGGAAGCGCTAGTAGGATTTATGGGACAGGAGAAACAATAGGGATTACTCTTACCCCCTTCGTTGTTCCTTGAGTTGACTCCTTCTCACTCTCTCATTCTCTCAACAACAACTATCGATAGTCTACAGCATTAGAACAGCAAGCGATATTCTTCTTCTTCTGACGTTATGTTTGAGTAAAAGACATATGACCTTTCATGTATATTTCATGTGTATTTCAATAAATGTATTTCCTAGATATACACGTTTCATGTTTGTGTTTTAAATATAAATCATTTACATTTTTTTAAGGTATTCTAATTATAATTAAATTTATAATAAGTAAGAACCTTTTTCTTCCAGAATAAAATGGGATACTAAAAACTACGTCGGAATTTACAATTTATTACGTATGTATAAGTTTATGTAATATAATTATTAATATAATATTATGATATAATTATTAAAAATGTTTAATATGTGATTCAAGATAAATTAAATGAGAAGAATAATAAGACTAAATTTCTCGAATGGAAACGATTGATTTAAAATAATTACAAACTTACATTTTGTTTGGCATCCATAAATACTAATAAAAACATAGATATAATTTTGATTATATTTTAGTTGGTTGATTTAGTTTACTGATTAGTTAATAATTAATTAATAAATGTTAAAAAAGCACGTAGTAATAACGCTTGTCACGTTTCCGTTCCGTTCTCTCGTCTTGCTGTGTAATAAAATTTTAATGAAATTCGCGCGACGATCGCGCCGCTGTCTGTGGCAAGAAAGTCGCAGAAAAATGCCAAGGGAATCGAGTGTCTTAGCTGACATTTGTTACGACTTTTATTTTTCGAGGGGTGGCATGCCTTTTACGAGGGGGTTGATGGCAGCGGGAACAAGAACAAGGGAACGAGCGATCTTTTAATGAAAACGCAAGAGGCATCATGGCATAAGATAAGACCACTAGCGGAGAAGCTATTCGTCGTTATCTACATCTTTCCACCCTTTTCCTTTGCACAGTGTGGATGTCCTTTCATTATTCCTTAATGCTGCAGTTTTTGTTGTGGCTGTTATATTGATGTATTCTCGAACAGTCGAATTAGTTTGAGTCTTTCATTCGATGTTGCGAATTCTCGCATCGCCGTCAGCGACAATGGCTTCGATCAAGAACGAGATTTCTCCATTCCGATCACTACGTGAGAAAAATACGTGAGGTTTCCTTCTCTATCGACTTCGTTAGCATTTCACTCAAACGGAAGCATTTTTGAATCTTTGCATTTGCCAACTTTTTTTAGTGGTTTTTTTTTAATTTGTAAAGCTTTTTTATATACTCACGTTCAACAATGTGTTGTTGTCTTAATCTTTAAGCTACATTGAATGAAATCATTCTTCTTCCAAAACAAATTATAATTACTTCGTTCGAACATATTCACTAATGACTCTCCCTTTTTTTTTTAACACGGAGATCTTCGCAAACTGGCAATCATGAATTTCCCTCATTATCTCGAATAATTATCGCGAGTCGCAATGCAGTTTTGCGGGTTTCACGTGTATCGTTGCATTACGAGTATCTATTTCCTGCGATATGTAATATTCAGCGCGCGGCACATTATGCATCCACGTATTTACTTCATTAAAAATACATTTCCCGGATGTGTTTAATATTGATTCTATATAAATTAATATAATTATCATACTGTGCATTTATCAGTAACGTCGAGTACGAGAGATAAGCGAATATTATATAAAATGTTTGTTATTTTACTGTCGTTTACGCGCGATTTGATTTCCTGTATGATAAATTTTCTTTTTTCTCTCTAATGATTTCTATATTATATTTTCCTTAATAAATTGAGATTATCTTGATGTTTTCTTTATAAATATAGTAATATTAAAACAAGAACAAATATTTAATACATTTAATATATATATTTATTAAGGCATAATATGTATATTTAATAAGGCATCAAAGAAGAATGATATTGCTTGAGTATTTTCAATTGTAATTAGTTTTTATAAAATTACGTATATTATAAATAACATTAAAAACTAATTTCAATCAAACTTAAAAAAGTAATCAACTTTCATCCATATAGCTTTATACTCATATGTATTTAATATCTCACTTTCGTTGTGAGTAATAAACAAAAAAGATTTATCGGGAGAAAACTATTACTCAAATAATTCATCTGAAAAGTTGTGCAGTTACAAATATTTCTCATCGGTGCAGTTGGTATATTTGGCTGCAATAACTTTTCGAAACATGGAACTCGTGCAGATAAGACGTAAAAAATGGACGTACTTTTCCTGGGTACCAATCTACTTTTGACAAATGGAATTGGTATCCTCTTCCAAAGAAAGAATAATTCTGTCGAGAATGGAAGAAGGGCAGAGAATCTTGGTTTGCACGCAGATTGAAATTCCAAAGACACGCCGGTGTAACCTTAAGGAAATGGCGATAACGAGAAAACGTAACGCGAAGTGGCCTTGTAACTTCTTAAACTTCTTCCCTTTTACTACGCTAGTCCGGAAAATACGTAGTACGAAAGGTTATCGAAGAGAAGGAGGAGAAGGAGGAAAAGGAGGAGAAGGACAAGAAAGTAGAGGAAGAGGAGAATGAGGAGGAGGAGGAGGAAGAGAAAGAGGAGAAGGAGGAGGAGGAGGAGAAGGAAGGTAGGGAAGACAAGAGTCGGCGGCGTCATCCCCAGAGAGCAATCGAGTTCTGGTGAGTGGGCGAGACGTACCTTATTACAAGTTCGATTCCACTGGTGTTACAGCTCTCGGTGGACCGAGCTGTAGATTGCTGTCTTACTGCCCTCGCCCTTTATATCGTGAGACCTTTCCTCCGAGGTAAAGTGTCATTTTCCTCGTCATCTCTTCATCGTACTGATGCTCACTTTAATCCTTTTGTCTTTTCATTCTTTTCTAACCAACTAATTTAAAAGGTAAAAATTTGGGCCAGTATTATAGAACACTTTTGCGAATCGCTTCTCGCACTTCGAGCCTCTGTAACCGATAACTTGCTAATAAAGTCTTTCAATTTATTTATTTTACAATAGAAAAATATTTTATTTTCGAATAATAAAAAAAGCATGTATTTATTAATTATCGCGTGCACAAATTATCATTGTCTGTCATAATCCGCTTCAATGGTGCTTGTAAAATAACAGTCGTGGATGCATCTGGATCGAATTTCCGACGTGCAATTATGTACAATAAAGAGATAGTCAAAATAATTGAAAATGCTCATTTTTCCACATTAATGATTATTATTAATAAGCATTGTCGAGAAGGAAATGCAATTGACTCTTTTATGATATAAACACCATGTGAATAATATTTTGTTACGTGAATATAAGGTAGAATAAATTATTGAAATGTTTGAGATGACAAATTAACGTATCGTTATTTTTGCACACATATAAATAATTTCATCTCATTTTTTCAGGGAAATATTTTTGATAGGAAATTATCACTGTTTTCTAAAATATTGTAAGAAGCTTTAAAAATGAAAAAAAAAATACTCGCTTACTAATAATGCCGCTTAGCAAACTTTACAGTCTCTCTATATATTTGCAATTCATCTGTTGATTTTGTCCAGCGTTTCATTGGATTTCGCTTTGCTACATTTTCTGATTTGCCTTTACATTTTATGGTAATCCCCAGGAACATACGAAGCAAAAAATATCCTTTAAATATTTGCATTAAGGAAAGAGTTATCAGACAAGGTTAAGACTAGTTAAAACAATGATTATGAGAAGTTTATGATGATGATTTTAGTATTCATCTTGTTAGTCTAACAATAAGTATTCTAAGTAATTTAAGTTAATTAATTCAATATTCGTAAGAAGATATATCATTTGTTTATATTTTTTACAATTAAACAGCGTATTTCGTTACGCGTACTAATAATTGTTATAATAAGTACATTAAAGTATTATGACTTTAATCTCAGTATCTAAAGTTTGTACATGTATCTAGCCTGAAAATCTCTCCGAGAGATATATACGTAAATCTCTTGATATTTGAAAATGTGAAAGAGATATTCATGATGAATGTGATTTATAAAGAAGTTTGCTTTAAATCAGAAAAAGTGAACGATCTATTTCGATGAGTATACTTCGGTCAATTTATCACGTTACAAAATTCCACAGTCCGTGTATTCTGTACTCATACACCACATGCGACTAAACTGCGAATCTGTGCTTGAAAGCTGGAAGTTATCTCAATCGATCGCGACATCGAATCGACGCAACGAACCAAAACGGTGATTCCCATTCGAACTTGTTTCGTAGCTTCGCGATCCGCGTTGCAATGCGATACACGCTTCGAGTGCGCATACGTGCATACACACGCATACGCCATCCCAAGTGCACTTCATGAAACTTATCACCAAAGTTCACAGAACCGGATACTTCAGTAACATGGGCTTCGGTGTGCTTAAATTCATTTTCGAACGCGGAGCATCGAGTTTCCACAACCCCCATCCTGCGTGTGCGGCTCGTATTGTGTGCGCCGTGCACCTTTTTTATTTTGTTTCGCTCCTCCGTTCCTCGCTTGTCCCGAGCTTCCTTTTCGAAGATAAACGAGAACGAATGCACCGTGCTTCGAGAACGCTCTCCATCGAGAAGTTTTATTTATTTTTTTTTCCGAGTTGATTAAAGGCCGCGCCGCGACCTGCGCTAGAGTTACAAAGTCGGATTCTATTACCTGTATATGCGGTAAAACAATCTACGGTCGCGGCTCATTTGCAGCGAAATTGCGGTTCACGACATTGTCGACGCACATTTCAAATTAACGCACTCATTGCGGAAATATGTGTGGAAAAATGTAGTTCGGATTATTTGAAAAAATACTTTTTTCCTGTCATGCATAATACATCATGTATGAAATTTCTGTATAAAATGAAATGCTAAATCTTTTCTCTCATTAATAGTTGAAAAAAAAGAAGATTAATGATGTCGCTTTAATATTATATGGAAGTTTCTAAAATCGTGGAGTCTATTACATTTCATCACGTTACTCATTCAGCGTTAATACCCTAATCCTTGGGCGGAGAGAGCAGGTAGTAGCTATTTTGTTGCAATGTCACCAACTTAATCAAGGTGCTTTCGACCGCTTCAATTTCACCGTCGTGTTCCTCCGTGACTCATGCGATTTCGCTGTTCGGCCTGGGGTTGAATAATGACTCGGGAAGGACTCGAGATAGGGCGAGGAACTTAAGTAGAATGGATACGCGAATGGACACTCGACGAGAGGGTCGATCTGGTTATTCGACAACATGTAAGTCGACTCCGCCTTCATTGATGTTCCTGGGACGAAGGAGGGAAAACTTTTCGGGAAAACTCTAAAGCGTTCCCAACAAACAAATTGGCCTCTTCGTCGGCTGCTGCCGACGAAGAGGCCAAAGTCATTTGCTGCTCGATACTCGATCGATGTTGAACCGAACTGTATTTCGAAGGAACGTGCAGTATTTTGTGCAAGCTGAAAAGAGCTGTTTTTCGCAGGAATAACTTTCACGAAAAAAGAGGAGAACCCTTTTTTAGTCCTTTCTGAACGGAGCCGTCCTCTTCATTCAACGATTGGAATGGATATAGTACCTCTCTTATACACGTACCAACGCGGGAGATAATGATGGCTCTCAGACCGACATCTACCTGCTATTTTCAGATAAAACCGTTGAGTCGTGCACACGATCATCCGAGAAATATCGATAACACGCTGCGGGCATATTAATATCGCCAGGAATCTCGCAGAAGCATCAAACAAGTATCAACCTATCGGATAAATGTTTGGCATCGTTGTGCGATCTCGCGCGATCAAACCACTCGATGCGACCATAAGTAATTACGTGTTCGATTCCCTTTTTTTACACGTATGTACTACACGAATATACAGCAATGTACAATCTATGAATAACAGACGATCATGCCACGTATTGCTATATGTTCAGCGCTAGATAAAACTCGCAAGTAAACGACTACATGTAGCATTAAATGTCAAATGTGAATGCAATCCCATTTAGCACACTAATTGTGAAGTACGAATATAATCCACATTTTTCTCGATACAACTCTTTTATTTGACATGTTATATCCAATAAATAGTCAGTATCATACTCAGGAATACTAATTTTTAGCTTTAATGCTTTATGGAATTTTTTTCTGCTTTTTGCAGAGGTTTATATCTTTCGCACTGAATAATTGATACATTGACCGATAGTTATTTTGGACAAGAGTAACTTGAAAATGAAAGATCTCTGTAAATATCCGACATTTCGTAACTGCGTCACTATTATCTGAGAATAATCAAGATCTGCATAATTACTTAAATATAATTTTAAATATAATTTTAAAAGTTTATACGAGCGTTTAAAATTGCATCGCCTCTACGAAAGTTCCTGCTCGAAGGGTTCTCGATTACCTTTTGTCTCTCTCTTGTCTTAAGATCGTAAAACGTATTCTCAGCGTTTACGGTGCCACTCGGACAAGCATCGGTTGTCTGCCGATGGTCCCTTCCGAAGAAAGTACGATCTCTCTAATCTTCAAACGAGGTAACTTCGCCTTTCGCCCTCCGGCTACATCCTGCCAACCTCTTTCTTACGCGAACCGCCCAAGCATCATTTGTAACTTCCAACCCTTCTAGACATTAGCACTAAAACGTTCCAAGGATCATTTTGAGCCTCAACTACGTTCAAATACACGAAATGACCGAAATATTTTACGATATTGAGGACAGACACACGGATTTAGACTTCAATGAAAAAAAAGTTTCCACGAAGATACATTTCAGTAATTTTATGATATATCATGTAATTGATGATATATATCATGATATCTTATTTATTTAAGGATGTCATAATTCAATTACGAGTTAGTTATTTTCTGATAAAAGCTATCTCTTGCAATATTTATACGCGAAAAGTCTTCTTATAATAAAATAAATTAATAAAAAGAAATTTTGGTTTCTAAAAATAAGAAATTATTGCGAACGAAAGAAATAGATGCTTGATATTAAAAAAAATTTAATATTATCGTTTTCAAAACTGATCATTAAAAAATGAAAGAAAGTGACATAAAATGTTTGCTCTCATATTTCAAAGTGTGATAATATAATATACATAAGAATTTCATTATAATAGTAAATTTAATTGGATGCTCTGGTGCCTATTAAAGCCATCATACACTGACTTAATCGGAGTGTAAAAGTGAAATGCAAATACTTTGAATTATAAAGTATATATTTTACAGTACAATACTTTGAATTATAAAGTACATACACGTATTTCATAGTACAATAAAGTACTGAGGATGTTACAATAATATATTGATATTAAACACATATCTTTACATCAATTTGTGTGCAATTGAGCTTTAATATGCACTGAGTGCGCACTATATAACTATATAACGGAATTCGCTATAAATCAAGTGTATCTTTGCGTATACTTATAGCGACATAACATAAGTTCTACCGTCATATTTAACGTATAATCATCCAGTCCAGTAACTATCGTTTAATATCAAAGCAAAATTTGAATAAAATAAGAAATATGAAAATAAAATTTAAATGGTAAATTAAAAATAAAATGTACTTTTAAGTCTTAAATTAAATTAAAGCAATGCACAAATTAGTGAATTTACATTCCTGATAAAATCTAATTTAAAAATAAATTTCTCTTAAATCTAATGATAATTCAAAATAAAAAGAAATAAATTGACTAATGAGAGTCAGCAAGTATCCGCCAGGTATACAATATGAAAATTATTCATAAAAATATTTTTTAATGGTTCAAAGATGACATTAGAATAAAAATAGGGAATATTTCGGTTAAACTTTTAGCCACTATCTCTTAGCAAATAAAGCATACATTTTAAAATAAAATTCTGTTAGCATATTCACATATCTATATATATATATGGTTAATGTAGAAGGTCATTATTTTCGAAATTCCTTGTAAGAATATAAGAATGTATTCTAGTTGATGTGAGTGTGACCACATTTTTTTTAATTTTTCAAGTATATGATATGTACATATATGTGATGAAAAACAAGATTTTATATTAAAAGTAAAAACAGAAGTGTTTTTGTCAATTTCCCAATTGTGTACTCAAACACGCACTACAATTTTTGTGATTCGAATTTCGTTTAACACGTCGAAATGTGCAATACGAATGCGCAACTGTCCAGTGCGTGGTAGCGTTGTAAACATCGGAAGATCAATGTTACTTCGACGCCTGACGATGAATAGCTCTGGCTAATCCGTTATATTCTCGTACAAAATTCCGTTCTGACATCGGCATTTCGCCGATCGACTTTCCGCAGTACGCTATGATCAGATATTTATGTCACACTAATGAAATCGTGAGCAACGGTAATGGAAAACATCGTAAATGCAAAGCGTTTGCAAACGATCGAGATTTGAGCTATGAACGGGCAGAATGCGAGCGTTTCCGATCGCTGGACGAAATAGCAGCCGACCGGAAGCTGCTACACGTATAAACAAATCGTTTACAATCGGTACAGGGATGTGCGTTTATTGGTGGGTGATGTAAAAACACAATTGCAAATCCACCCTCTCCCTCATCATCCCTATTCTCCGACTCTCGTGTGTCGTTGGGATCGTTTTGCCGTAATTTCCGCGTGAATGTTTCGCGTACGAATAGATCAATCGATGCGCTTATGCTCGTACACCTCGCGTACATTCTGTCGGATTGTGCACAATAAAAATGCCCAACGAGATAGAAAGAAATAGAGAATTGGAGGTCCATTTACGGAACATGATGCGCTGATCCCCTTCCGTGTCCATCATCCCTCCTGGCACCTCCCTGATTTCCTAACCAGGTAGGTACCAGTTCGTGACCCGCGATGTACCAGGCACGACCGTCGATGGTGGCGGCCCTTCGCGCGCGCGATATCAATGTTGGTATCTTATGTATTTCTCTGCGCCTTTCGCCTCCGCACGATAATTCATCGCGCCGCATATTCCGACCGTGACGTTCGAAGTGATGCAGCAGTGGTTGAAACAAGAATCGAGCTTCGCCGGATTTAGAACATTCGCGATATTCAAATAGGATTTATAATTGCTTCATTGTAGAGAAAAGAGGCCAAATTTGACGAGCAAAAGCGAGAGTGAAAGATAATAAATAATTTATTTTATTAATTATAAATTAACAAAAATAAATTACAAACTTAACTTAATTAGTTTTACCGATCAGAAAAATTAATAAATTAATTTATTGTTTTCTATGACTAATGATGACTAAGTTAAGTTCGAAACGTTTCGTGATTTACTTTTAATTTATGTAAATAAATTATTATGTTTTATCTGCTTTTGCTCGTTAAATTTGACCTTTTTTTATTTTTAGCACAAAACCAGCTGATTCGTTATCACATCAAAACGTGATATCTTTTAAGAATAATGGATCAAATGAATATTTTTTAAGAATAATCTTTTTTTTTACTGAAATCTGAAATTACTATTTTTTGGTAAATGCAATTTTCTACATAAATAAGGACAAAGTCCAAATATTTCTATTCATCATGCATATAATATTGAAAGAATGTTTTCCTTAGGTTAGAATCGTTTAATCTTGTTCATCAAAAAAGGCGTTATTTAATGTTTTCTTATAATTAGATATATTATATCACTTTTCTTTTCTATTCTGTTCTCTCTTATAGACTTTCATATAATTTTATTTCGCTATTTCATTCATATAAGCTCTCATATAATTTTATTTCGCTATTTCATATAAGAGAGATAGATGACTTCAGATGGAACCAGTTAAACTTGCGCGTCTCTCAGCCATTGTTAAGCACTCATGTACAACGTGTAACCAAAGGTTCATGTTATCGGATATCGTTTTCCGATTCGCTGTCTTGGCTTAAATTTCGATGCAAGGTAATGGAAGTTCCAGTGAATACTTTCCATTTTGCATCCAAATTCTCGGCTTGTTATTAACTCTCCAGTATGCACACATGAGGGTTTAATTCCACAACAATAAACAGGTTCTCAGCACAATCAAGCGCATGATTTGCATTTCTCGTATTTTTAGCGTTACTAAAAAATAATTCTCATTAAATCTGTTGTGGCTTTTTATTACATTGACAAACGCACGAAAAAATTACTTTTTTACACGTCACTACTCGATAACATTGGTAAAACACAATTTTTTTACACTTTACACTTTATTAATAAATAAATGTATCGATGTAATTTGTATATATTTTATCTTCAATCAAAATGAATTATATAAATAAATGTAAATATAAAAATTCGCTCTCTGACAATTCATAAATCAAGAAAAGGTTCTACAAAACATTTCATAAGTCTATTGTATCGAAATTGACGAAAAAAACAAAAAAAATCTTGTTTTTATGTGCAAGAATAGAATTTATATAATTTTTATATTTTTTGACATCGTAGACAAATATCCTCGTATTAAGGAATTAGCATTTAAATTGGAATTATATTAATGTTAGATTGCAGAATAAAAAGAAAATTTCAAAAATAATTTAAAAATTGTATTTGAGTTAAAAAACTTTTTTGTTTAACTATTAAATTCGAGTATTTTTATATATAAAACAATTTGAGAAAAGAATAATTACTTTTGATTATTAATTTTTATAACTATCAAATTATAGATTGGTTCGATTTATACAATGGCACGAAAAAGAAAAGCAACATTCGTCTGTGATTTAAACTGATCCATTGTATTTTTTGGATTATTTCTGTCAAAAAATACTGCAGAGAGAAAAGAGAGGCAGCGGCCGATACCGAATTTCAGAAGAATATATGTGGGTATCCGCCCAATCGAACGGAATAATGCAAGCGCTATAACGTTTCCATTTGTTTGAAAATGCACGTCCGACTATACTATTGTTTAAAAAATATGCAGCTGTATTCACGGCGAACTGTGCTGTATGCAAACATTCGTGCTGGATTATCATTCGTAGTATTCAGAATCGCTGTTAACTTTTGCGAGCGCTGTTTCGTTGTTACTTTAGTTTTATCCCTGTTATAAATCAGATTACAATTGAACCGCGAATATGTTCTATATTTATCTTGAAGATTTGTTTTGTGTTACACAATAGGGCATTTTAAAAAATATGTGAGGGTACATAAAAACTTTCAACAACTATCCCTCTTTCTTATACAAAAAGTATCATCGGAATTCAAACAAAAGAAATATTTTAGTAAAATGATCCGTGTAAAACAGGTATTCTATTCATTATGCAAACACTACTAACGCTTTTATATAAAAGATCTTGATTACTTTTGTATAAAATTAATTTAGTTAGCTTTGCAATATTTTAAGATGCTTATTAGCACTATTCAATTTAAGATCAATGTAATTTGTGATGTTATTTTCAGCTTCAGTTTACGATTGCGATGCAAATCCGATAAACTAAATCGACGCACAGTTTATAGAACGGAAAAAATGTATTTGCAAATTTGCATATGAATATTATCAAGCATCAAAATCCGCTTTAACTGAAAATAGGATATAAAATATTTTCTTTTATTTAGTTTACTCTTATCGGTCTACATTCCACTTAAAATAATTCAATTATTTATCGATTTTGTATGTGTAAACTTCTTTTGTAATTAATCATTTTTTAAATATAATTACAAGATACAATTTGTAAAATCGTTGAATTTCGTCTATCGATTAATTAGTTATGCGAAGAGTTTCGCTAAGGTTTTGTAGGATTACAGTTACAGACTTCGGAATAGGTGCGCATAGTGGACCGACCGAAGCAGCACGAGCATCGCGCGCTGCGTCCGCTCGCAAACTTCGGTAAACAGTTTAGCCAATGTATATTAAGACGCTAACTTTACCACCAAT
>Ga0157362_1000597_pt1 | contig 12740 bp, 19 predicted proteins | sample AttlaeALBM3_FD_111480 | JGI IMG/M metagenome (GOLD analysis project Ga0157362, IMG submission 111480) | Fungus gardens microbial communities from leaf cutter ant in Ribeirão Preto, State of São Paulo, Brazil - Atta laevigata ALBM3 | ecosystem: Host-associated > Fungi > Mycelium > Unclassified ... | reverse complement strand
GGAGCCCCCGGGTTGTTAGCTAAGCAACCTATGGCATTGGTCGTTCCTTCCTCTGATTGACCTCCAGTTTCTATAGTTATGCTAACTGCTTAGGAATGAAAAATCGGAGTTGCAGGGTCCCCGCTCGCTGAGCTCTCTCTTGGGCTGTGAAAGCGGTGCGAAAGAAGTTGGTTGGGCTACCTTGCCTTGAGAGCTTCCCCGGTCACTGAGTCTGTGATTTTATTGGTTGTATTTGCTTCCATCTCGAAATGTTCTTTCATGATTGTATGTAAAAAAGTTATCGGGCATAAGCATAGGCATATGATGAGTTGAAAGCTTCAGAGGTGGGGAAAACCCTATATAGGTCTAGGAGCATATTTCAACTCTTTTTTGTGTAATTTCAATGCTTTGCTTGTGGATTGGAAATGCGATAAGGTCAGCCCCTGACTCTTATATATCAGCATAGCTTCGTAATTAAACTTCTTGCACATCTGCTCTGAAAGTGATCTTTCCGAATAAAGATATAGAATATGGGCAACCTGCTTACCTAGCAAGAAGGGAGACAAAATTAAGAATTAATGTATCTTTCACTGTATTTAGTGTGTTACGCTGGGAATTGATAAATGACTTTATATCTCCGTTGAAGTGAAAGCTTACTTGATCGATGTATGGGATATACCTGAAAGGGCAGTGCCACAAGGCTGCTACGCACCTGCTACGCTTGTCCTAATCAAGCCAAGACTTTATGCTCTGCTCTGCGCGCTTTTGCTTTTTATCCGATCCCGGCATAGCGCTTTGCTTTCGGTTCTTCGGAGGAAACCTTACCAGACCACCACCTGCCTTCGTGGCTTGTGTGCTTTTTCATACATAGACGAACAGGGCCTACAGAAGTCAACCTTTCTACTAAATGCACACGCTTTACTGTGCGGACGAAAAGCCCTCGATTAATGCCATGGCTAGAATAAGACAGCTTCGAAGACGAATAATGCTATGGAAAACCCTACACTTATCTTTTATCTGTCTCCCACCCCATTCTTTCCCTAAGAAGAGGGGCTCGACCGTCAACCTAAGTTAACTCTTTTTGGTACCCCATACCCGGTCCTCTTGCTTAGTATGAATTCGCTTCCTAGGAGCCCACGCCCCATCGTGCAAATAGATAGGGTTCGGTATTCAGAATCCAGCGGATACTCTAGAATTGGAATCTGGCCATACAAAACCTCCTTCCCGGTGGGACAAGCAGTAGTAGGGTTCAAGGTAATCGTATATTCCCGTAACGCATATATCGCATATATATATATAGTTTCGAGGGAACCGACCCGGGGTGGAGGCTCCACTTTTTCCTTTTTTCCCTTCTGTGGTAGGAAGATTCACTACTGCCCCTTTTTCGGAGCACCCGACCGTAGGTTTGAGTAGACATCTTTGTTGGTGACCGACCTCCAAGCCTTGATTTGATCAAGCTTTTTTTTTTTTTTATTCAATGCCCAAAGTTGCTGCCGAGAGGGACGAAGAATTACCAATCCTATAGAGGGGAAAGCCCCAATCCAGTAACCTTTCTTCTTGAAAAAAAGACCTCCAGCTGCCGAAGGGCATGGATTGTTCCGAGATGGTACTCTAGGAAGTAAGCCAAAGCAAACATTCCAATAAAGCAAAGCAGAGCCCTCTTTCTCACTTTAGGTAAGCTAAGTTTGGGCATTGGAACCTTCCTCCTAGCCGCAGAATGGCTGGACAGTTTTTAATGCAAGAGATTGCCCTGTAGGAACTCCCGCAGCTCTCTGTTGAAGACAGCCTCGTTTGGTCTCTCAGCCCGGATGGAAATTGAAACTCCAAAACAGCCTGGAACCTAATTATGCAGACCTATCCTAAGGTCGACTATGCAGGCATCGTTCGGAGAAAATGGAATACCCCCAAGCACAGTATTATCGCCTGGATGGCCCTCAACTCTGGGCTTCTTACAGCAGATCGAGTTAGCAGATTTTATCCCAACACCGTGACTCTTTGTGGCCTGTGCATCCTTGAAGATGAAAGTGCCGAACATCTCTGTTTTCAGTGCAGCTATGCAGGGTGGATTTGGGCTCAGCTCTATCCTAAATGTGGATATGATCGGCCTGCAACCAACCTTCATGATGTTTGCCGATAGATTAATTAATAGAAAAACTAAGAATTCGGCCTTTACTTTACTGGCCTGATCCTAAAGCTCTGCTTTACAGCATTCATATACTATGTTTGGCGTGAGAGAAATTCCAGACGCCATGAAGGGAATCCAAGCAGTAAGCAGAACGTCGTTTTGGAGAATTGTAAGGGAAGTCAAACTGAGACTGCATTCGCTTTCCGCTCAGATGAAACTGAGAGTTTTTTACTCCTTTTTTTCACTCTGTTTTGGGGAGTGCATGGTCACCCTGCTCAGCCATCTATGGCGGAATATTACTCTTCTTCGAACCCTCCGGAAACAAAAGTGAGCACAGACGGTTCAGTAGCAATAGAGGCTGCTGCGGCTGCGATAGCAAGGGACTTTTTCGGCCATCCTCTTTGGGCTTTCCGGAGGACAGTTGAGTGGAGAGATATTTTGAGGGTGGAACTTTATGCAATCTGCCATACGGTGGAGATGGCTTCGCGAATGGGCATTAAGAACCTTTGGGTAGAGTCTGACTCATTTTATGCAGTCAAGATGATTAACTCCCAATGCAAGCCCCATAAGCGCGAAATATGCTGCTGAGCTTCACTTAAAATGCAAGAGCCTTACAGTCTTCTAGAGTCACCCATTGTTGGAGGAGGAGCAATAGAGCCGCCTACTTTATTGCGGGATGTTGAGTTATTTATGTACCCAAGAGACTCCCCTTTAGCCCTTAATGACATTATTAGATAGGAAATGCAGGGACTTATTTATGTATGTGTATGATATATTATGTACCATTTCTTGTTTCAAAATATTCTAATCAAGACCAAAACAGGGTGCAAAAAACCGAAAAAAATCCCTTATTTTAAGTTCCTCCCAGATACATGGCTTACATACCCGGCTCAACATTCTTGGAAAACAATCGAATCGAGGGTCCGGAGGAGAATTGGCCATTCAATCTTGTGAACTAATCGAGACCGAAATTGGAAAAAGAGATACGAACGGAGAGGAATAACCAATCGATGAAAGAACATGAAACCATTCTGTTTCAATAGAGGTACGAGAAAGGGTTGGGGGCAATGAAGTAGGTGAAGTGGTTGGATTTTGCGAGCTGTTCCAACCACTGCTGGATGTGATTCCAAGAGCCGAACGAGAATGAATACCACACAGAAGAGTCAAGACCGGACTCCCTAATAGAATGTTTAACCGATCCATTCCGGATCGACCGAATTGGTACAGAAGTTGTAACATGGGAAAACCACGGAAAACACGACTTATTTGAATAACCCGGTGACCTACCAATTGTAGAAGTAGGATCTTTGGCAAGCAATAAGCACTTAAATAATACAATTCGAGTGTACCATCTTCTTTCTCATTTCGAGGAAAAGGTGCGGGAGGAAAAGGAAACAACGGAGGGATCCAAATCGGACCTAAATGGGAATGACATGAAAAGTCTTTTTCAAAACCTAGCATTAAGGGCGTTACGACGATATACGAGAGGAACGGAGAAAAACTCGTGATTGGTGTGGAGGGGAAGATCTGTTTATGATATAGTTCAAGAAAGAGTCGTCTCATTTCCTTACTTCTTCGTTCTTTCTAATTCATTCACTTCAAGGCTGGTTCTGAACGCCGCCTAACATCATCATCAAGAGAGATCCCTTCCACCCAACCAAAACGCTGATCTCTCGTTGTAAGATCAGCGTTCTGGATGGCTCTCATAATCCGGCGATAGGGAACGCTTTGTCGGGTGCCATCTTCCTATATCTGAGTGACGTAGGAGTGATAGGTGCGTTCACTCAAAAGCTCCCCTTGCGGCGAATGTAGAAGCCCCCGAATTTCTACATATCGCGCAAGAATGGAATGCGGATGAAAGCCATCATGGACCAATGCCGCCTCCACATGGCGCTCCACTATGACTTGGGCGTCTAGAATGGAGACCATCCGGCGGAGGTCATCATTCCCCCCGAAATTCAGGAAAAGGTACCTGTTATAAAGGAGGCTCCTTCGGCTGTCATCCCCGATAAGAGGCTGGGCCAATTGGGGTATAACAACCGGTTGAGGTACCGGCGGAGCTTCGGGGGGAGTAACCGGTTCTTCCGGCAATGGCACTGGACTAGGTGGTGGCGAGAAAGCGTTCCTTCCATCGCAAGAGGCGATTTCAGGATATGGGATTCCTACCCATCCTATGAGAACGAAAGACAGGATTACCAAAAACCAAGTCTTTCGTTCCAAAGAGTCCGAAGAAAGAAAGTTTTTTTTTTACTTCTTTCTCCTTTCTCACTTCTTTTAGCACTCGAAAAAATATTATTAAAGAATGCAGTATGAATAGAATGAAGAACGATAGATCCTCGTCCAAGAAGAATTTACTTCTTTCTGGAAGAGAATCATAAGGAAGTTGGATGGGTGAGAATTCGACAAAGAAAGAATCGACGAACATTTTTCTGGTTTTGATTTTTGGCTCCTCTTCCTGTTCTATTGATCAGAAGCATCCAGCAGCGCCACGCCGGTTTCGAATTCGATTCGAAGTGAAAAAAGGAGAATGTCCTACTTCGATCCAGCAACTTGTTACGAGTTGATAGGTTTGGAACCCTCTTTCTTTTCTTTGCTGATTCCTCTCAATGAAATTTGCCATGTTGCACTAAGTTACTTACGGATGTATGCATGCAGTCCGGGAACACTTTGGGGTGAACACCCATCCGAACAAGTAGGGTCAATAGTTTAGCATTTAGGCCGTAACATTTAGCAACAAAAAAAAATCTTTAACCCAACAAGTGCTCTCCGAACCAAGCTAGATAGTCTCCTATCACTAGGCTCACCAACCAACCTGGACTTTGATTCTTATTATTCCTACCGGATATCAAAACCATAAGGATTGTTTCCAGCCATGAGTTCCCATATGACATAAGCGCTCTTGGGTGGGCTGGGCCATTCCATCAAATCTTTGAGAAGAGGCCAAATCTCGTATTTGATGGTCGGCGTGGCGATAGGCTTCGCTTCTACGACTGCCTTCCCAGCCGTTGCAAACACTGAGCGAGAAGGGTAAGGGGCTCACAAACAATGTCGTTGCGCGGGGATGCGATTCGCCAAGCTGGGGCAAACAAAGGCGTCCGACCCTACCGGATTAGGAATGCGAAGGCCTTTACTTCGAAAGGAGACCCGGGAAAGAAAGAGGGTTGCTATTGACCGTAGTGACTTCGAATCAATAGGCCTCTCCTTTTTTTTATCATTTTGTTTGAGGCGGGCCAAATAGAGAATGAAATGCCGAAATAGGGGAAGGGTTCCAAACCTCCCTAAACCACGACCTAAAGCCTTTCAGTAGCGCCCTTAGAATCTAAGCCTTTTGAAGCGCCAGTAGTTGTAGCTGTGGGTAGGGCTTTCGTTCTTATCGCTCCGGGTTCCGATCTATATGACCTCCCGGCGGTACAAAGTACACCTCTTCCGTAGAGGCAGGTAGTAACCTAACCTTTAAGACTTTGTTCAATGGGGAGCCCTCAACTCTATCAATGGAAAGATCTCCGTGCGTGGCATGATAAGGAATCCTAGAAAAGATCGATTGAGACTCCCTCCCCGGTCCCACGAAGATCTCTACGTATTTGTCCAGTTCAGGACAACTGAGATCTTCCGGTCTGCGCGCGTGGGAGCAGCTCAAACAAAGAAAGAAGAGTCTGGTCTGAATTCAGGCCCGTCCCGCCCGTCTGCTGCTAGGTTCGGGAATGGCGCCAGCCGAGGGCGCCGCTATGCCCCGCTGGTCTGCTGCGGCCGGCCCCCGGACTATGCAAAAGAATCGAGGCCGGGCGGTCTCGTCCATAGTGGTTCCCCCCGCCTTTGGTGATTGACCAAACAAAGAGGCCTAGATCTATGCCTCTTAATGAATCGAATGGTCCTTCGACCTTCATTTGATTCCGACGGTCGGCATAGATCTCATGAGACCCGTCCACTATTACTACGAAAAAAGCCCTGCCCTTTTCCTTCGCTACTAGGAGAGTAAGCAACTTCTATTAGCGCCAGACCTTGAGTCGAATTGATCGTGTCATGTGCAACGCCCATCAATGATGGTTCATTAATGTCCATTGATTTAGACTCCTTCCCCCTTCCCAACTACGAATAAGATCGAGAGGAGCCCGAAAGCCCCCAAACCAAGAACGAAAACGGAAGCCTTTCGATTCACTCCCCATTCTCTCAACAATAAAGCTCGCCCTCGAGCCCTGGGCAGGTCGGTCGGGTCTTTCCCTGTTGTTCTGTTCCCGCCACGAGAAAGACGGACGGACGAGGTATGCCCAGCGCGCGGAGGATCCGTTGAGAGTTTCTGTTGTCTCGGTAGGGAACTGTACGATCTTTTCCCCTATTGTATTGAATCAATAAAAAAAGAGGTCAGTGCTACGGCCCCCTATTGTTTGATCCAATATTGACCGGGGCCCCGACTTCCATAGGTCCTTGGTTTGACCTCCCGTAGTGGTCCTCGCTTTTAATAAAGCGGAGCGGGCCCGTACTTGCTCAGCGTGCTCCCCTTTTGTCGAGTGCCCCGCCCGGTTCACAGGGCTGTTGGCCTACCAAGAACTTGCCCGCTGCTCCTGCCGCCCGCTTGGCGGGCGGAGCGCTCGTTATCCTTACTGTTTTCTCTGCTGGGGCCCACTCCCATTGCTCTAGCCATAAGCTATGGCAGCTCCAGCTCGCAACCACAGGGGCCCGCCCTGCGAGGCCAGAGTGGGCTCCGCGGTCAGTCCCCATTCGAATTACGTTAGGGGCTCTTTCGCTTTTGCCAGATCTAGAGAGATACTACGAGTCCTCCGTCCCAGATTCCATCGCCGCGGCCATCTGGTTCACCGGTACTACCAAAAAGTCTCATGCTTACGTGACTCTTACTGATGGTTTGATTATCTTGGACCACGAAGACCCCGGTCGTGCTTCTGGTTTCCATTCCCATCATCATATTGATGATAAATCTCCTCGTGCTCTGCCATAAGAACTTGGAGTCCGTATCATGGTGAAGGTAAGGTAACGCTGTGATTCTTGCTCAAAAAAAAGACCGAACGCGTTCGAGTTATTGGCTCGTCCAACCCGGCAGCATTCATGAGTCGTTCGTTCAACTGTCCCTCGGAGACACGGTCGAGAAGTACCATGCATGGTTGCCCCCCGTCCTTTCTTTCTCTCGGTCCCACCCCGCAAGATATGGCTCAGCCAAAAAACGGCCCCGGCGCGAGCCTTATTTTTTTAGTAAAGTCAAGCTCCCTAAAGACTAAAGAAATGGATTAATAAAAGGGGGACTTCTGCAACGGGCTATGCCACCCAAAGCAAGAACGGGAAGTCGCATCCGTCCCATCGCAAGCACCTACAATGTCATGATCACATTGGTTTACCCTTTTTTCTTTGGTAGTTCAACGGACGGTCGCCCCTCCAACAAGAAAAGGTATAAATATGGAAACTTCTCTGCCATTTAGATCGGAGAATTTATGGAGGAAATCGGGTTTTAAATTTCCAGAAACCGCACGATTGTATAGCCAAAGGGAATACGCCGCGCCTAAAATCATCCCAAGCGCTGCTAATGTGGCTACAAAGCTATTTCTTTGGAAAGCTCCTACTGAGATGGGAAATTCCCCGATAAAGCTGCTAGTACCAGGTGAACTCATATTGGCCAAAGTGGAAGAGAAGGAAATGGTAGAGAGATTCGGCATGGTGCTCACTGAACCTCCGTAATATCTAACAAGTCGAGTCTTATGTCGGTCATATAGAACACCAACACATAGAAAAAGGGCTGAAGAAACCAGTCCATGACTTAACATCGGTGGAATGCTACCTCCAATTCCCTGTATGTTCGATAGAGCCAAAGATTCCCCCCACTGATCGGAGTACGCCGATTACCCCCCGAACCGTACAAGATAGTTACCACCTATCATACGGCTTTCTAACTTCACTTCTTTTTCTGGTCGTTCCGCTCTGTCGATCGATGGTAGTAAAAGAGATCTGTAACCCCACGAAATTTTTGACATAATGGTTCCTGCTTCCTACCCATAGTTAGCATCTATCTCCCCGGGTCATACTTTAGTATCACATCGTAGACCCCGCCCCAACTCTATCTTCCAACTCAGTGAACCGGAACATAGTGCATAGGTACTCTCTTAGGAGGCGAGCGAAGCCGCCGATCCCAAGGCCGCTCTTCCTGCATCAGGAAGAGGGTAAGGCCTTGACCGCTCAATGCAGCGGGGACGAGACGACGTGACATACTACGATCACGTACAGAAGTGCTGCCCCGGCTCGGCAATATGGAACCTCTCAACTGCTCCCGTTCCTTTATGAGGTCCTATCGGGATCGGTAGGCCCAAGCCTTTCCCCTCTCCCTGACCGAGCAGTAATTCCACACGGCTGACAAATAGGAGTTGAGGCCGTAAAAGAAAGGCACCGGCCCCCATCCCCCCACTGGGATTTTGCTTTCCTTATCTACGTGCGCACTGCGTCAGCACTGGCGAAAAAAAAGGGTCGGCTTTACTGAAGAAGAAGGGGGGCCGGGTGCTTGTGGGCCCCCTCTGCAGCAAGAGCTTGTTTGACCCCCACTCCCCTTTCCCGAGAGGGGGCCGCGCTGTCTTTCCACAGCGGCCGGCCAGTGGCGGCAGAAAACGAACTCGGGTGGGATCCGTGCGGTTCGCGTTTTCTTGTGTTGAGAGCCTTTCATTCTCTTATAGAAGCCCGCGTCCACGCCGGGGACGGGTAAAGCCCAGCGAAGCAGCAGGGAGCACTGAGCAATGGGGGAGATGAGGGCGACTCCGCCCATGGGTTGGACCACACCACAGGCTGAAGTCCTTCCACGGCAGGAGAAGGGCAGGGCAGCGTCCTCGTTGTCGGACCGGAACAAGAAAGGGAAGCTAGTCGTTGGAGAGAAGACAAGGCTCGTGGACTACGACTTCACAGAAGAGCCTTACTCTATAGAGGCGCTAGCGCGCTACAACTAGCACTTTGAAGCCAGCTGAAGGATGCGCGCTAGTAGCGCGCAACGGCTTTCAAGCTTGACTAATAGGGCTTTCTAGAGAGAAGTGAGTAAGGGGCTCGCTTCGCTTTTGTTGCGGAGCTCGCTGCCTTCCCACCTCTGCTTAGCGTTCCACTTGTGATCCTGGATGCAGTAGAGGATTTTTATAAATGCGCCCGAATGTTCCCCTCGAGAAAGAGAAAGAAGAGAATCAAGGATTGATTCTCTTCTTTCATGTGAACGGCTCTATCTTGTATCGAAAGGTTTTTCGTGCTATACACCACGTTGAGAAAGACCAACCTCTTATGTACCGTACAATTTTTTTACCTCGAAAGGGAGGTCCTCCTTATGATGCTACGGACGGCTGTCCGAAATGCAAGGGCTAAACTCGGATAGGATAGGATTGTGCGTGCCGGGCCCTTCGGGTGTCCTATTTTGGCCGAGTTTACCGTACCTCCGGCCCAACTCTTACGCGACCGTAATATTTTGTTACGTTCCACCGCTCTTACGCCAAAAAGAAAAGGTTTCACACGAGCTCCCGTTCTGCGGCGTGGTGGCAGGACCGATAGGGGATTGGCTCCGGGTGTAGATAGGGTCAAATCTGCAGGGGTCATGCAAAGACATAGGCCCCTTCCCTTATCTTTTGGATGAATGGAGTGGTTTAGAAGGCGCTTTCCGATCTACGGTCCCTCGGAGCGAAGGGTTAGGCAGGTAGTATGGGCCCTCTGACTTCCAGCTATGTGCTGTGCGGCTCCCGCGAAGCGAATGAAGGGAAGCTCTTCGAGCTTTCTCTGCCAGAGAGAGTAGAGAAGGGTAGAAGCGACTCGTCGTAGAAGCGATAGCTTCCGGGACGAAGCCAAGCCTAAAAGATCGACTTGGCGCAGGAGGGTAAGCATTCTGAGCTAGAAGGAGGCAAGCAAATGAAGGGAGGCATTACGGGCCGACTACTATACTATAGGCTACTTCTAGCTTCTATAGTGGGCCTTCCACTTTGGTGGAATTGTTGTTTGTATTGGTACTGAATGAACATATCAAACAAAGGCGAGCCCTTCTCCGGCCTGGGAAAAGCAGCGAACTCTAGAAGCTAGGGCGTTGTTCACCTTTGGACACGAACACTATTCAGTTCTCAGCGGAAACCCGCCTTAGAGATTGAACGTCGACAACTCTTATTGCCGTTCAATCTAAGAAAGCGCTGAGAGCTATAGCTTGTAGTGAGCAGCCCCCTTATGAAACCAACCGAAAGCAGCCTTTCTTTTGTACTTAAGGTTGTAGTTAAGGTTTGGAACCCTTGCAACTATGATAGAAAGCCGTTTGCTTGTTGCCAAAGCCTTCGCCTTTCTTTTGAATCAAACAAAGTAGGTCGCGACTGTTGTATTTGAGTCGGTCGGGGGAAGCTACCGCTTCGTAGACAGCTCCGCTTCCTCGTCTTGCTTCTGGAAAAGCTTATTCTACTTTGCTTGCTTCTCTCGCGCTTGCTTGCGCGAAGGCTTAAAGTCCTTTTCGCTAGGTCCAAAAGCTTCCGTCAAAGCGAAAGATCTGATCCAACCCGCATATTGAGCGCAGCTGATATGCGGCTACGGCTAGGCGATCATATCATGCCAAAAAACATTTTTTTTTGATAGAGAGAATCCCCTAGATATACAGATAGAATAGATGTTCATGGATAGACAGACATTCCATTGATTCGTTAGTTTTGGAGCTGAAAAAGCTCGTCGATCCAAATGAATCATTCTTCTGGTCTCTCTTCGCCCCCCGCCCCGAAACTGACCCACAGCACAACGCCCATTCGCTTCGCGCGCGGGAAGGCAACGAAGTTCAGTTCATGATACCGCAGCGCGGAGTGGAGCAGCCGCGACACGAAGTTCCTTACCTTAGCTGGATATCGCTGGTGCCACCTAAACGGTAGGTAGGCGGCGGATGTGTGACGTTTGGAGTTGTCGTTCGTGCACCTGTTCCCAATGGAAGAATGAGTGATCCGTTCCCCTGCGGATCATGGCCTTACCACTCGGTCCCCGATGGCCAGCGGGGGATTCGGTATAGCAGCTCACGGTCGTTTGCGCTGCGCGTTCCCGCTGGACTGGACACGTGTTAGCTGTAGGAAGTATGGTTCCGAAAGTGACTTCGGTTCGCCAGTTCAGGCTCAACTCCTCGCTTTACGTTAGCGGACCTAGAGGTCGGGCCGGGGCTCTGCGCTCTTTCTTTCTGTGTGGGACGATGCCGGGGGGAGAAGGGAATGCGTCGAGGCGGCCAACAACAACAACACAACTACATTTTGGCTTTTCCCTCTATGAGATGAGCCCAGTGCATTGGACCGATGGATAAGAGAACTGAGCTGGCCAAAAAAGCGCTTGGGCGCTCTACGTACGATGTAGACTCCATCAGATACATATCGATTTCTTTTCTTTCTGATGGATCAAGAATCGATAGTTGTCTCATCAATAGATCGAAAGAGGAGATTTCCTCTCTAGCCATTCCTACTCTTTCGATCTATCAGAACAGATCAGGCTATCTATCAATCGATTTGAAAATAGCACGTTCATATCGCTTTTCGTTCATTTCCGCCACGCCAACATAGATAGCCGCCATAATAAGAAGCAAGCAGGCGAAGCAGCTCGAAGCGCTCGCAACTAGTAACGCCCTTGAATTCTTATTCACGAATGAATTGGGAAAGCCAACAGAAAGATTCGATTCTTACTTCGTAGAGCCGGTGCTGCTGTTGCCTGCGCGTAGGGCCGTCCCCCACTCCCGTCCCGGGGCGCTAAGGGGCTTTTGTTTTTGGAATAGACGGCAGTGTTTTGCTGACGCCTAGAATCAAGCTTTTGTTGCGACATGCTATCTTTTCTCCCCCATTGCTAGTAGGTTGATGGGTCGCACGCCCGGCACACATGTTTTGGCCTTGTGTGTCCATAACTCAAAATAGGTGACCTAACGGCCGCCGCCCGACTAAACATACCAATAGTCACCAGATTCATATGGGCCACTGAGGAGTAAGCAATGATCTTCTTAAGATCGATCTGTCTTGAAGTGGTCAAGGAAGTATATATTATAGCAATCGCGCTTGGAGTATAAATGAAAGGAGTGGAACAAAGTGTCGCTTCGGGAAACATGGGTATTGAAAATCTTAAAAACCCGTAGGTTCCCAATTTTAAAAGAATTCCTGCCAAGATGACGGATCCTGCCGTAGGTGCCTCTACATGAGCTTCGGGTAACCAAATATGAACTGGTACCATAGGCACTTTGACGGCGAAAGAGGCAAAAGAAGCAATCCATAGAAAGATTTGGCGCCGCTCACTAAATTCTGTGGTTAATAAAATTTGTAAATCGGTGGTTCCTGTTTGGAGAAGAATCAACAGAATAGCTAATAGCATAAAAACAGATCCAAGTAAAGTATAAAGGAAAAACTGATATGCTGCCTTGATCTTTCTTTGTCTCGAACCCCATACCCCTATAATAATGGTAGAGTAAGGGGTGGCCCCAAAGCGGAATTGACCGGTGGTGGTTGGTCGAAGCTCCAGTAGGTAGCCACTCCCTTCTCAGGGAACCGTACGTGAGACTTCCGCATCATACGGCTCCGTCCCGAGCTCCCGTCGTCGGCCTTGTCATTAGACCACTATCTACGCATGTATTTTCAGCCTGGACTCTAGAATCTTTTGCTTCTCGGGTGGTGGCGAACAATGCTGCTTGCGTTGC
>Ga0157362_1000596_pt1 | contig 12744 bp, 5 predicted proteins | sample AttlaeALBM3_FD_111480 | JGI IMG/M metagenome (GOLD analysis project Ga0157362, IMG submission 111480) | Fungus gardens microbial communities from leaf cutter ant in Ribeirão Preto, State of São Paulo, Brazil - Atta laevigata ALBM3 | ecosystem: Host-associated > Fungi > Mycelium > Unclassified ... | reverse complement strand
GAAGCCTGATGCGATATACATCCCTTTTGTTAAATTATATTTACACGGGCGAGAGCTTTTTTATGATGGTACAATAGTCGCATCAGTTGGCTTCTCTAGACTAGTTTTTTTCCGGCATTCCGTCGCATTGACAGGACCTGATTTAAAGGGCCGCTTTTGAAATTTTATCTAGTCCCTCTTCGCCAGACGCCCAGCGCGAAACACGAACGATGCTGGAATGCAGGTGCACATCCAATGTGTTCCAATGTGTATCTGTATACATGTACGTATATGCCGGAAAGCAGGTAGAATATTTTCGAAGATTACCTCTCTGCCGAGGAACGAGCGTGAAGAAGTAACACCTGCCGTGCGGTACAGTCTGTGAAATCGACGGATGTTGATGATTTATAAGTTGATAAAGGAAGAAAGATCGAAAAAAAGGAGAGAGAGAGAGAGAGAGAGAGAGAGAGAGAGAGAGAGGGAGCGTTTAACTTGGACGTGAATAACGAAACAAAGGGATTTTTAAAAATTTGACTTCTGAAATCATGCGATTTTCGTCTCGAGAGAATGCATCCTCAAACTTGTACCCGTCGCGTTGCCAACAATATCTCAGTCACACAAACTAAAAGTAAGATAACATCATGTTACAATTTCGTACTCAACAATATAAATGTAATGTAATATAACACATGATGTTACATAACATTTTGAGTGTAAGAAGTGTAACAAAATAAAACTCTCTAGTATTAACAATAAATAAGGAAAAGTACACTGGCAATGAGAGTCAAGTACAGTAATTAGAACGCAACAAAATCATCATTATCAATGATTTATTAACATTTTGATTTTTTGTTGACTTGTGTTCTTTGGACATCATGAAAAAGTCTTTGAGGCAATGCGTGTTGTCTGGAAAGCTACCTATTTTTGTCTGCAGAATTACTAGCAAGGGAAGCATGTTTTTCGCTGTCGACACGCGTAGATGCGTCGATGGGAATTATGCAGAAATTATGCCGTTGCTTTCCACTTGATGATCATAAAAGTACTAACGCTTTCTTGGATTTACAGCATTTAGTTAACGTTACACATTGGGCCTAGTGTTTTCCGCTAAAAAGTCAAAACGGCCGGGAAGTCTCACAGGAAACTCCACAAAGGATCAGGATTGTTAGGAATTTTTTTGTGAATGTCGAGATATACGCTAAAGATATCAGAAAAAAATCCAGATTTGTATCTGTCGACTCGGAAAAGCGGCAAGAATATTTTCGTCGCTATTATGAAATCCATTTGGATCTCTAATCTCTGAAATCGTAAATTATAAACGATAATTTATGAATGATAGTTTCACTGTATAACTTTTAAAAAATATTTTTATATTTTTTAAAACTATAATATATTCTCTTCGAGATGTGCATTTTGGTATAAATATAAATAAATTTATTAAATGTAAAGTAAATTTATTTAAGTATAAGCAAATTTATTTTAAAAATTAATTTGCTTATATTTATTGCTTATACTAAATAAATTTACTTTACATTTAATAAATTTATTTATATTTATATCAAAATGCATCTCGAAGAGAATATATTATAGTTTTAAAAAATATAAAAATATTTTTTTCACATATATTACTTGTACTTTTTGCATTCAGAATCTTCGCTTTCTCTTTCTTCAATGTTCGAGTATTTATTTTATTATTTTAGTAGTTATTTTTTGAAATGTAAAAATTTGAAAGAACGTAAAATTTCAAACAACGTAAACAGATTCTAATATAACAAATTCTAATATTTAATGAAACTGCGCTCAGAAATTTCGGGAGCATCTAAGTCTCATTTTATTCTTGTAATATTCGGTGAATAATAAGAATAAAATGATATTTGATTGCACTAAGTTTGCCAGATGTCCAGGATTTCCGAGAAAGTCCTGAAATTTGTCAGCTACTAATCTCGTATCTAATAATTGAAGTTTTTTTATCCCCGGAAAGTATAATTTTAATTTCTCACTTTAATTTCTTTAATCTTAATTTATATCAAAGATTTAATACAAAATTATGTGATTCACACACGGTCGAGCGCGTTCACAGCACTGTGTTGTGCTTTGTGTGTTTTAACATCACTGCCACATACATATAGACTAAAGAAAAAAAGTATATGTCCATGGATTTAATTAAAGCAGAAAGGAAATACAGATTCGCATTAATTACGAAAAGTCTTGTTCAGATATTTTGTCATTTTTTAATAGATTCGTAATAAATTAATAAAATTTAATTGGGTTAACTATTAAATAAATAACTAATAGACTGAAAGAATTTTTATTTAAGTTATTTTTTAATTTAATTTTGTTTAAAGACTTTGCTTAAAGACTAGGATGTTTTTCTAATCTTTCAAGAGAAAAAAAACAAATTTGAACAAATTTACATCCCAGTTTTCATCTTTCTACCTTAAAAAAAGTTATATCAATTTAAAATGTTATCATAAAAAAATGATCAGATCGATAGTTTATAAGAAAATACTAACTAAAAATTTAACTCAAATATTTAATCTATTTTTTAATCATCTCCTCAGACATGTTCTGAAAATGTTGAGATTTGATAATCCTAGAGTGCACTTACGTGAAGTTTTCTGGACAAAGCTTAAATGTAAATTAAAAATCAAAATAAAATTAATTTATTTTTTTAATTTAATTTTTAATTTAATTTACATTTTTATAAAATGTAAATGTAAAGAATAAAAAGCAGAAACAAATTCGTTATCTCAATTTGTATTTCGCGAATCAAATTACAAATCACATCAGTCAGAATCTGCATCTATTATCATGTCATTTCCTTGATTTTGTTTTGGGCCGATCGCATATAGGGCCTGAACGAGCCGCGGGACTCTACGTGCCGACCTCGCAGGTCCTCCCACGTTTTCGTAGCTCACGCTTTAACCCTCTCTCTTCGCGAGCCAATCGGGAGATCGCGTCATCATTTCAGCAGTTCCCGCGCTGGGCCTCACGGGGGCCCGGCGTCATCTGCAATCACTTTAAGAATCAAATCCCGCGAGCGGCCGCCATGTTGTTAGTATGTGACTCCGAATTGCTCCGAACACGACTCGTGCAGGTCGAGGCCCATATGAGTATCGATGAAACATCGACATCGACCTGATGAATCACTCACCGTCAATGTTGTTAAACTCGTAACGAGTGAGTTTCAATAATGAGTTCTAAAAGTCATGATCATCGGATACTTCAGCAAAATCATTGCGTTAATCGGTCCTGCAGGGAATTAAAAATCGATCGTTATGAGAGAGCTATCAAGAATAATTTGAATTACACAGGTAAAATAAAATTACAAGGATATAACTACATTGAATCGTAAAATAATAAGAGATTCATGAATTAATTATATTTATTAATACTCATAATAAGCGTTAGAAATTAACAGAAAAATGAACCTATTTATTGGCACAATATTTGCATAATATTAATCTAATATTGGCTCAATATATCCCAACGTTTACTCAATTAACGTATCACCAATAAATTGTTAAATAAGAGCAAGAAGAGGATTCTGCAATTTTAAGCCACTTCGAAAATAATAAAAGTAATAGATATCATCAGAAAAGGAACTCTCAACGACAATAATAACGATCGTATGAGGAGGACACGTTGCGTAAGGAGATTGTTGAAGATACGTCAACGCGGGCCCAGGCGGATGAAGACGGCACTGGGCATCCCGTGAAATGCGGCCCGCCGGCGAGAAAAACGGGGACCCGGCGCGCGGCGGCCGTCGAGGAGCGAGCGGGCCAGGGCATTGCCAGCACGGAGTGCAGCCACGCCGGTCGTGTCGTGGCAACCGCTAAGTCGTACTCGCGAGTACACGGACATGCGCCCGAACTTCGACGAGCTCGACACACAGATCGGGTGACAGCGCGGAATGCGCATCTCCTATGAGGCCGCGGGCCAGCCAGGGCGTGCAGGGGGACAAAGGGGAACAGAGAACGAAAGCCAGGTGGAACGACGACGGCGACGGCGTCTCGCGGACACGTAGCAGGCTTCCTTCCGTCGACTCGACATCTTTCGCGCCGTTTGCGACGGGACGGTGACAGGCTATACGGATCGGAATTGCTCCGGTCTCTGAGTGGCGATCTGTGTTTCTGGAAGCCAAGGTGACAAGATAGTGCTTGGACAGGGTGATGTGTGTTTGTTCTTCTTGTGAAGCAAGAAGTGAGGCACATGAAGGTGTCACGCACATCCTGCAAATCCAAGTGTGTAAAAAATGACTTCAATTATATACCTATGTGTTATTTAGTTTTCCATGTAAAAATGACACTATACTACACATTTAAATGTTAAACAAAGTATTTAAGATATCATAATGTGAGATCATAATGTGAATGTACGACAAATAGAAAATAAAAGTCCTAAACGATCAATCTTTAATGCTTAAATAATTCAATTTGAATTTATATATTTATATCTAATCCTGTAAACTTCGAATTTAATTTTCAGTCTTGAATCGCAATTATTCTAATAGAATTGAAATAGTAATATCAATTATTAAATTGACAAGCAATTTAATAATATTGTTGCTCATGGACATCTTAGAAAGATCTTAATAATATGATGCTGATCTTAAAACCTATTAATAATTTTAAATATGTTGATTCATATTTGTATATAATCTAATGTATTATTTTTACACGGAAAACTAATACATATATTGAAGCCACTTTTTACACGCTTGGATTTGTAGTGCAAATGCTGATAAAAAGGGACTACAAACTTGATCTACATTCAACAGTATTCGTGCATCCGAAATGAAGGTGAAAAACGCGCTGCTAATAGACGAAAATTGGTATATCTTTGCTACGAACGATAAGAGCGGAATGTATCTTTTAACGAAAACCAAATTAGTATGATACTCACCTCACTGGAATCTGTGGTATATGGAAAATAGCGAAAGAAAGAGAAGGGAACCATATGAGCGTTGCGAGAGGAGAATTGATACGACAATTCGTGCTTCGCTTACCCACGGTACACTTGAAGCGAAGGGCGCCCAAGCTATAGAGAGATGGGAGACGCGTAGACCGTTGATAGAGGGGACTCGATGTTACTGCGGGGATTAATGGTATGAGAGACTGGTATGTCAATTGTGAACAGCATGCTGCTTAAGTTATACGCGAAGGCCACGATTGTGCGACTGTTACAACGCTGACGCGTATAGAGCCGAGCATTGCGGTAATAGTAGTCTCGAAAGTGAGCAGCACTTATACAAGAACGTACTCACTGAATATATCCGGACATTCGACGAACATTAGTGAATGCTCTAATAATTGCTTTCATTTACGATGACCTATTTAACTCCGGGATGTTAATACGATTTAACATGATGTTCTTTCAGAGTGCATTGTGAATTGGTACAATTTCTTGGAAAATACGGATGTGAATGACCCAATCGCAACTTCGCAGAAACGACTAGCATCCAATTTCTTCATCTCCTGTTGATCGTTGGATAAAGTTACCTGGATCATAATTGCTGTTCTGTCTTTTCTAAGCTACGGTCTGTAATATGCGGATAGAAAGTTGAGATACGCTATGAACTAACGTTAAAAAAAAACGGACTGTAAGTGAATCATAACATAAAAGTGATGTGATTCTCACTAGACGAGACTCTTTCATAAGATTTGCCGCTGGCAACAGGTGCATTCAGAAGAAGAAGCGCGCGAAAGAAGGCGAATACGAGGAAGAGGAGGAAGAAGAGGAAGAGAAGGAAAACGCAGAAATCGGCCGTCGAAAGAGTAGCGCGCGAGCAAGGTCCCCTACGGCGATAAGGCGAGGCCCGGGTCGGTGGAGGGAACGTATGTATCGCGCGGGGCCGGTCGCGCGGACCGGGCCCGCCGCCGCCACTGCCACTCGTGAAAGATCGCGCGCTGACCCAGATTTCGGCGGGTCAAACCGGCGCGAGGAGGCTGCGGCGGACTTTCTGAAATGGGACACGGCACAGCCTGGAGCTAAATTAGCCGCGATGTCCAATAAGAGTAAGTCCCAGTCGCAGCAGCAGCAGCAGCCGCAGCCGCAGCATTATCAGCAGCAACAGCAGCAGCAGCAGCAGCAGCAGCATTCTCCGCACGTGATCAAGCCAGTGGACCAACTGCCGCCGCGCTATCAGCCCCCGCCGCAGCCTACCAGCGGCATCCTGAAGAACCATCTACACTTCACCAACGGAGGTACATCGGCGCCAGGCTTGGCTCAGGCCGGCAGTAATCAAGGTCCGGGCGCGGCCTTGAACCATCATCAGACTACGCAGCCGCGCACGTTGCCGCCACCTCCGCCGTCTTCGCAGCATCATCAGCAGCAGCATCAATCGCAGCAGCCAATTCAATCGCAGCAGCAACCACCATCGAAGGATGCGCAGAGCAAGTACTCGCCGAGGATAGAGCATCATCATCATCATCATCCCCAAACGGGTAATCCGCTGATCGCTGCCGCGTCGGCGGCAGCGTCTAAGAGTCAACAACAACCACAGTCATCTACCTACCTCCAACAGCCTAAGCTCGGCCAAGGTCAGTACTTGCCACCCAGCAGTCAGTATCCAGCGGTGAACAACGGGCAAAGTGCGCCGGTCAGGCAGAGGATCAGCGACGACGAATTTCTGCGACTCGGCCCCGTGGAGATGCTTAAGTTCGTGCGGAAGACTGAGAGTGATATCGCTAGGCTCGCCGCCGAGCAGAATCGCCAGATACAGAACTTGGTGAGTTCTCCTTGGCGGATTCTGTAAGTTTGTGTAACATAAATGACCGAAAAATTAACGATTTAATCATACAAGTTCATACATGATATCGGATTTGGAACTCAATAACTCAGTAGTGTAATTTGAAAAGTTTTCTGTTGTAATTATCTATGTGATATATAAATTTTATCTTTATAATTATTTGAATATAAATTTAAACTAAGAGTTTCTGAATTTTTAAAATTATTAATATTATTCGTATACTTTTAGGAGACCTAAATTAATAACCTGTTGAACTCTACTTAAAATGTCACAAAACTGTAAAATGCAATCTAAATAATTCTTCATACGTATCGTTTTATTTTTATTTTGAATTTTGTTTTTATATAACGGTTTGCGATAAATCCGCTACAATTTCTAATCATTAACCAGGAAGCTAAATTACAAATAGAATCCTGTCTTGCAAAGAACCAGAAAATCTTGTGTTTTTTTTAAGAGATCGTGATATACATAACTCATCAATAAAATATCAATAAAACGTTATGTTAACAATATTTCATTACATCTTCGAGATGTAGGATGCTGTTTGCTGTCCTTGAAATCTTTAGCACGTTATACGGAAGTTTTTGAGGGGCTCTTGTAGGTCATACACAGATTGAACCGACCGTCGTAATTTCAAACAGTCACGCATACATGAGATAAACCGCAAACGATCACATGGACAATCGGTTTCCTCTGGCCAGCAAAATGCTTGCCAAAAGTACGCAGTCGGAATTGATCACGCATGACTCGCACACGTGTGATGAATAGGTGAAAGGCTTTTTCTCAGCAATCGGCGTGTACCACGGTGCGAATGCGTCATCTGCGGTGATCAATGACTCTGTTATTTCTCTCACTACAGGCACGCGAATTAATAATACAAAACATATTCGGCTATAGAAGATATATCAGTACCACCTGTAAAAAATCTAGATTTAAAAAAACAATATATTTGAATAGCTATTTATAGTTATAAATCCTTTAAATAGATTTTAAATGTTATCTACGATAACAAATTTTGATTCAATTTACAATCAATTACAAAAGATATTCAGCTGAATGGAAAATCATTATCATCTATAAAAATATAAATACAAAAGACTAGAATATATTTAAATAATTAAACGATTATAAATTTTTTGAATAATTATTTGAAGTTATTACTTATGATAATAAACTTTGTTATAATTTGCAATCAATTAACAAAATAATCCAAATATTCTCGATAGTTTTCGTATATCTAAATCCATTTGTATACATGTTTATAGACATTGTGTATAATAATACAAAATTTGAAAGAAGAATGAATTTTAAGAAACATAAAACGAGCGCGACTTAACAAAGCTATCTACTTTCCAGCTGAATGAGCTGCGGTTGCTGAAAGAAGCCAACCAAAGACTGAACGACGATAACCAGGAATTGCGCGATCTTTGCTGCTTTTTGGACGATGACCGTCAAAAGGGTCGCAAGCTGGCGAGAGAGTGGCAGAGGTTTGGCCGATATACAGTGAGCGTTATGCGACAGGAAGTCTCGGCTTACCAGAATAAGTTACGTCAACTGGACAATAAACAGCAGGAATTAATTAAAGACAATCTGGAACTCAAGGAGCTGTGTCTATATCTCGATGAGGAACGTGGTGGTGGTCAAAGGGACGACGGCGACGGGTCGAGTTCGAGCACGAATGCCGAGGAGACTGCGCCGCCGAGGCCGAGGCACACTTCCACATTTAACGGTATAATCTAGTAAAAAATGCAGACCTCTTTCTCTCCCTCTTGTATTAAATCAATAAATGCAAACATTTCTTTTATGCGGAAGGAAATATGCTCAAATATAATATTAATTTAATTTAATATTAGAAGAATATAATAATCATAATTTGAAAAAAATGAAAGCTTCATAGAAAATGAAATCTTTTCTTAAACATCGCTACCTATGTTTATAATTAGAACATGATAAATGAATACTGTGCAAATAAGTATTTACTATCATCAAATAAAGAATATGCGTAATCATATATGTGAAAGTATACGTTACAGTTATTATTTTAATGATCTTCTGATATTCTGGAGTGATGCAGTTGCGAATCTCTTGCAGACCAAACAATGCAATACGTAAGGAGCTTGGAGCAACGGGTGAAGCAATTGGAAGAAGACAAGAGTTTTCTCCAGGCCAGAGCGCAAGGTTGGGAAGTGCTACCATCGGGTGAAGTTTGGGATAGTCCCGCGAGCCCGAACGACAATACTCACTTAGGAAGCCGACCAGAGGCCGTAGTGCGTGCTCTCCAAGTTCTGGAGGTCAGAGAACAACTGGAAAGAGAAGAAGGTCATGATGGTGAAAAGGCGTTAGTTAGAGAAATGTGCAATGTAAGTAAAGTGCCATTCCTCGATTAACACGTAATCATTACGACATGGTCTCACTTTGAAAAAATATCTTTCAAATAGAAAAGGAATCTTCTTGAAATACGATTATTTTATGATGATTCGCGTAAAACTCCCTCAAAAAAAACTTCCTTTTTCGTGAAACAAGTGATATAACATATTCATTATGTTAATTAATGTCTTTTCCTTTCCAGGTCGTCTGGCGGAAATTGGAAGAAGGTCCGCAAGCAAGGCATTAATGATTATGCCAGGAGAACAATGGGTTAATTTTAGAGCGCTGTTAATATGTAACAATAAGCTCTAACATACATGACGTAAAGATAGTATTATAGTGGATAATACGCCTGCTCTTTATTGCTGCACTAAACTGCACTAATTGTAAGACTTTCTATCTCGATTTCGCCAAACTTTAAATATATATCTATTTCGTTTTAAGTACAACATAAAGTGCATATTAGTTCAGCAACAAAGAACAGACTTGCCTTGGTGAAAATTTTTAGAATTTTTCTTTATAATTATTCAGAATTTTTATATAAAGTTCAGATTTTCTATAATTTTATAACTAACTTTATAGAAAATTTCTCAGATTTTTTTATACAAATTAGAATACTTTTCAGAAGTTCTGAGAAAATCCACATCTTTTCTAATTATTCATATATGAATTCTAACATATTCTAAGATTTCTAAGATTTTCTCATTCTATATAATTTTTGAAAAAAACTTGTAAAATCTGAAAAAGTTTAAGACATTTTTTCAGCAATTTTTATACACTTAAAATATGATAAATTCTGAAAAATATGAGAAATTATGAGACATTCATTTCTTTCTTCACCAGGGTAATGTAAACAATATTTTATGTAGATTTTTATACGATTGTACAAAAAATAATCTCGATATGAGAATACTGATAGTATCTATTTATGTAAATGTAGTTTTCGCAGATTGTCTATTAACAAAATATTTTTACTATATAATGCTTTTGATTTATTCGTTGTTGGTCTCACTCTTTTCCTTCATCTTTTTCATCAAAAATTTGTTGTAAATACTTTGAGAAGCAATATAAATTATTTTATAAATAACTTTCATATCTTTTCTAACGTTCCAATTGTAATGAAATTTCCAAAATTAGACTTACAGTATTTTCGAAATACGATTCACTTTTTAATTGGCAAAATTGGGGATATCGGTAATCCGTAAAGTCGTAATTTAACATTCACCTTTTTCGCAAACACCATAAGCCAGGTAATTATCCACCGCGTGGAGTCGCTTTTCACGAAAAGACATCCCCTCGGTGAAATTCACACTATGAATACGCAAGCGAGTGTTTATATTTCTATTTTTATCTCATCAAAGGATTTGCTTTCAATGGTGCGGGCGTTGGATTGCCCCACATACATCTCGGCTACCTACTACGTCGTCTAGTACCATCGTGTCAATACGAGGCAATTAGGATATTTTCCAATCTAGCTCCGATCAATTTTATCTCCTTCGCTGTTTACTATATCTCTCGCACAAACTTAAAAACACTCGAAAATTAAAATCTTAGGTAATTACTTACACCAAAGCTATCTACATGACAAAATTAATGGAATAACATTTTTTTTTTAGCAAAGAAAATTAATTGGCTACAGCAATATTCTCTAATTAATCGTTTATAAATCTTGTTTGTCTGTATACGTTGAAAAGGAAATATTCTTTGAACTGTTCATCTCGCATCTCTGTATTTCTTCGTGGCCGACGAGCTTGCGCTGTACCGGATGTAAAGCACGGTGGGGATCGCACGCAGCAGCCACCGACTGTCGGAAAGATGAGTCGCCGGTGATGTGCTTGTGCGGAGGCCTCGCGGAGGACAACGCCAGGATTATCCTCCTTGCCGTTGTCCTGGCAGCGTACATGCTCGCAGGCGCGGCACTCTTTCAAAGGCTGGAAAGTGATTTCGAGATACGACAGGTACAAAAAATGTATCCGGACATATATATATAAAATTACTCTTACTTCCGCTATAATTCTTACAAGAAATGTAAAGGAATCATAGATAGAAAAAATGTGTCTCTTAAATTAAAATTAAGAAATCTTCATATGAAGAAAATTGAAATTTTTCTTTTTAAATTATCGTAATTCACATCAAATGAATCAATGAATTTTGTATGTACTTTTGTGATCGATAAATATACTATTATTATGAAATATACAAATCAGAATTGAAGAATTATATTCAATCTGATTATAGAATTATATTATATTTAATCAGAGTATAAATCACCTGATTTTTTTTACGTAAACGATCTAATAATCATCTTGGATGTTTTTACATCCTAATTAGTATTTGCAAGTTTTCGAAGAAATTGCTTATTTAAAAGCTAGTAAAGAATAGTTATTAAATAATATGTTAAAATATTCATTCAAAACAATATTTTAAAACAGAAAACAACAATAATATGAAAGCTATTAGGAATCGGCGCGATAAATGGAATGTAATAAATTAATATAAAAATTCATTTAATAATTCAATTAAAAATTTATTCACAAACTGTACATTTCAAACAGTGAATTTATGAATTTTTGTATTAATTTATTACCCTCCGTTTACCGCGCTGACTTTTTTAACGGCCCTCACTTTATTGTCGTTTTTTATTGTATTTAAATCAGGAGTTTTTCAATGTTTTAAATCTGACGTCTCTATAATTTTACGATTATTTTTTCATTGTTATTTAATACTTTACAACAATTCATATTTTTTAGTTGCTGGAGTATAAAGATATCCAAGTGATTATTCCCACGAATACAGATAATTTTTATATTTATTGATACTTTTTGGGGATGCGCATAGGCGACAGAATTCTGGCGGGTCTATCACGCGTTTCGGAAGCATCATCTGCGAGGTAGCCCCTTGGCCTTGCAGAGGCTGCACGAGCTGTTATATGCTTATGGCAACGCTTCCGCTACCGGTATCATTAACAAGAGACGCCGCTGGGACTTTCCCGGTAGCTTTCACTTCGTTGGCACCATAGTTTCTACGATCGGTAAGAAACATAGTACAATATACTATAATGGGAATGCCAGTTACTAATCATCTGTATCCATAACATGGCCAAGAGAGTATTGGGGTCAGCGGGATTTACCGGATTTATGTCGAGCACTTTGCTCCCTCGCATTTTTTTCTTTATTCTCATGATGTCGCGAAACAAATCAACTTTCAAGAAGACATTCCTGTCCGATTCCGCGCTCGAGATCTTAATATCTGTAAAAGTCAAAAATTTTTTATTGCAATTCTTATTAATTTTAATCAATATTCGTGAATTTAGTGGATTAAATTTAAATTATGTAATCTTATTTCTCTCGGATTTTTATCTTTAAAATGAAAAAAAAATTGTATGATCTTCGATTATACTCTGGAATAAAATTATCATTTACATAACATAAATAAAAAAATAAAGAAGCTATCGTATCGTCAATATAATTGCTCTTTCTTTTTTATTTCTTATACTCTTCGAATACTAATAACTTCGCGATGTACCGTGTATTTATACACTATAGAGAAAAGTTTTGTCGAGGTGATCGCATTCCTCGGCAAAACTTGGTCATAATGACGTTAAGTAAGGGTCGTCGGCCGGTGCATGAGAATGTTCTGGTGAATTCCGG
>Ga0157362_1000595_pt1 | contig 12753 bp, 12 predicted proteins | sample AttlaeALBM3_FD_111480 | JGI IMG/M metagenome (GOLD analysis project Ga0157362, IMG submission 111480) | Fungus gardens microbial communities from leaf cutter ant in Ribeirão Preto, State of São Paulo, Brazil - Atta laevigata ALBM3 | ecosystem: Host-associated > Fungi > Mycelium > Unclassified ... | reverse complement strand
TATAAATATATATATATATATATATATATATATATATATATATAAATATAGTTGAATAAATTAATTCATAATTTATATATAGAATTAATGTACATATAAATTAATATTCAGTTAAATAAATTAATATTCATAATTGAATATTAATTAATTAAAAAATTAATTAATATTCATAATTGAATAAGTTGCAATGACTATAAAATAATGTATTCATATGTACAATAATTCTGGAACTTGTATAATTCTTTTATAATTGCTATCACTCTCTTTCTCTGTTCATTTTTATAAAAAAATAATCTGTAAATTAACTTCAATCTCTCGATTTAATTTATTTATCATTTTCTGATTCTTAAAATCAGATAAAAATTAAGTTAAACCGAGGTTGAAGTTAATTCACATCAGTAGAAATGAGCGTAGCACGAGGCGGATCCGAATTAAAGGGACGAAGATTAAAAATTAGTTATAACGCGCGAATTACAGACAATGATACTCTTTTTACTCCACTTCTGAGACACACGCCGTCGCACAATGAGATACAATTATGTAGATCACGTAAATCGGTACCCAGATCTTTTTTTCTATCCGAACAGAATCTCGTAGGTCCCATAGATCTCCGTAAATCCGGCGCCAATTCCGTAATTTCTACAAGGCGATTTTCATTCGCGCTTTAGCCTCGCAATGTAAAAAAAATTCGCGAAGAACGAAAGTAAGAGGATAGGGGTCACGACGAATAAAATTTCTCCTAGATAAATACGTTCGTATCTTACGTATTATTTAAGCACATGCGTGAGAATGTCTCGCCATTTGATCATGAAAATAAGAAAGCTTAACGTTATGTTTTAATGCTTATCGTCAAATGAGCATAAAATATATGTGTATGTATATATACATATAAGTACATATAATTCGTACATGTACATAATTATATACTTACATTTATTATATATATATATATATATAAAATATATATATATTTTTGCATATATTATGAGGAATGGAAATTTTACTTTCTACTCCCACATACTATATACATATATGTATATATATGTATATATATGTATATATATGTATATATAACATACACACGTGTATGTGTGCCTAGTAACCTTTCTGCTCGGCACCGAGCAAGGTCTGCGCGAGATGTGCAAATAACGTTAAGAAATTAAAGGATACATTTTGTCGTTTATTTTTATAGCCTAGAGACATCATCTTATAAAACATAAATCGCTAAAGCGATGTAAATTCACTTAAATATATATATATATTCATATATTTCGGCATTTCTTTATACTATTGAGTTTCTTGGAGGGGTGGGGGTGAGGGGATAAGGGGAGGGGGACCACGATCTGGCAAAATTTGCTAGTTACGCTTTTTCTTTCAATTATATATCAAAAGAGGAGTGCACAATATCGAATACGTTCTACGAATACATATATGTCTTCGACATGCTGCAAAATGTAAACGTGATACTCGATGAATGACATTATCATACATTTATGAGAGAAACAAGTGCATTATGCGTGTTTATGCTCGTTAAAGGGAAATATAAAATTCATCAGCTGCCTACTCCGAGTTGGTTTCTTTCGCTTTCTTTCCCTTCCTCTTCTTCCTTCTCTTCCATCTCTTTTTTTCTTTTCTAATATCGACACAATCGTAAACGATATCCGCGACTCACTCGTACGAATATGTTCTACATATATACAATAGCATAATTATACTTCTCACATGCCGAAGTCGGCCGTCCGATTCCTTATGCTTTTCGCAAAATTCAATCTCTGCCTCTCGTGTATCTGCCGTCACAAATTTGAAATCCTTTTTTTCCAAAATTTTTTACTAGTTTCTTACGCCATAGTCAGAATGAATTTCTACCTAAACGAAATAAAAATATGTTTCTCCCTCGCACAGATCACCCGCAATTCGCGCGGCAACCATCCTTTCAATTATCATCCCTATGAATTATCACTTCTGAGTGCCTTGCACGAATCAGCACGTAGACGAACAAGCTAGCGATGTAAATAGAAAGCATTTTACCCATGGCAAAACGCGTACGATCGGTCTAAGACAAGCTCGTCGAATCCGCGTACTGCATTCAGTTAATCACTTTAAATATATCAATCGCATTGTTTAATACGCACGCGATGCACATCATCTTATAGAAAATATGTTCCCACACTCTCACATTTCTATCGCGTAAGGGTAAAAAATTTTCCATACTGTTTACACTGTTCTTTTTTTTCGTTCTCTTTATCTTACTTTAAGTCTCCTGGCTGCTCGTTAGAACGTAAAATTCACTAGATACATCGTCAGCGGGAGATGTACTCCTTTCATGGACCGATTGATCTTGACGATGATAACGACGATGCCAATCCGCGGGGTTAAAACACATAGTCTGGACCGGCCATGTCTATTGCCCATCGGAACTTATCCCTCTGAGTCTTGTTGTAGATCTTCTCAATCGGGACGTTATGCTTTTTGCACCTGGACAAACAAGACAATTTGTATAGACATATGAAAAAAGGAAATAGTGAGTGAGACAAGTATTAATCATGATTGGTTCAATTTCTGTCCAGAATTTTCGGTCTCTTCGAGAAATAACGGAGTACCGAATTTTTATATTTTTTCTAGCAGTAGGAAGTTTCCTTTGCTATGGAATTGGAGCGGTCCAAAGAGCACAGTAATTATAGAATAGCAAATATGAAAAGAATTGAATATGCTGCAGAGCTGTTTATGAAGTTGACTAAATTAAGTCTTCAGAAATACTTTTACAGCATTTGCAAGTCTAAATCCAATTTGCAACACATTTTCAAATCTCAAGTATAAATGATATACAGAAATGACCGAGGAAATGGCAATCCTTATTGAGTGATGATTCGACATAAGACTTCTATTCTGCAGATATAGCATCGTTGCTATATTGATAGAAGAGTATAGAGGGAGAATACTTAGAAAAAGAAACCTGAATTGAAACCAAATAACGCATATAGTTACTTATCCATTACTGAAATTCTGGAGAGAAATTGAACCATCTATTTTTCAGGAAGAAATTATTTAAGACATCATAGTACCGATCTTAGCAAAAAGAATATCAGTTATAATAAATAAAATATATAAGAACATTAAATTGCAAGAACAAATATTGTGAATATGTGAAATAAAAAAAACTGAAGAACATAAAAATAATAAAATTAAAATTTATGAAAAACGAAAAAATTAGATAAAAATATTAAATATACTTACCAAGCAACGGAAATTCTAGGATCGAGGTAATTCAATTTGGAGGTACTCAGAGCAATCTCTTTATTCTCTTCTCGGTCAGTTGCTTGAACTTCCAGCTTTGTCAATTGATCCTTAAATCTTTCTAGTTGTTTCTTCTTCTTTTCACATGTTCTATAAAAACATTAAGACCAATTAATTTACGCATGCGAGCTGCACGATATAACATGAGTTGTGTACAAAGTCAGTTTTCTTAATTAATTTACAAAGAAAAAAAAAGTAATTTTAAATTAGACAAAGAATTTAAATTTATCGGGCATGTAAAATTCATAATAAATAATTAAATTTAAATTATCAAATAACTTACTTTATAAGTTTATTATTATTAATCTAAATTTCATTATCTATTATAAATTTATTTTATGTATACAAAATATAAGTAAAAGATGACGTACACTTTTTCCTTCACTGAACCGTGTTTTGCATCTCGTTTAGCATCCTTTACTTGCTGCTCACACTCGGCTATCACTGCTTTCTTTGTGTCAATCTTTGCCTTTAGATTCTCCATGGATTTCGCGTGTGTCTTCGGTACTGAACGCTGATGATTACACAATATGGCAACGGCGCGATTGGCTCGATTGTACGAGAGAATCTTCTCTGCCTCTGTTTCGTTCGGATCAGTCAACTTATCGAGCTGCTGCTGCAGCGTCCACGATGCGTTGTAAGTTCTGAATACTTTAGCGGTTAAACCTTCCATCAGCTCGTTCAGATGTTTATTCATTACGGTAGTGTTGAGACGATCAAACAGATCGTCTCCAGGCGATTTGTTTTCCATGAAGAGCTGCAGATTCTTAAAAACGCGCTTTTCTACTGGCACCTCGTTGTAATATCGAATAGAATCTTTACCTGTGGGATTAATTCTATAGAAATCACGGAATTGAATTGTATTATAATATTAAGAAATATATAAAAAATACAATTGTTTTTTAATCCTTTGGTTTCACTCTAAGAATATCCTGTTTTCTTTTTCCGATGCTTATCCAATGTTTTTTTCATTGCTTATAATTTTTTATTAACAAACTTACATACATTTACATGGTACCGTTAATGTCTATATATTTTGATTTTAAAAATTCTTTGCAATATGTTTATTTTCATGAAAGTAGTATTTTCATGAAAGTCATAAACAATCAAATTAAGTTGGTCATGCTATACCCAAATGTATCATTTCAATAATGCAGCATACCAAAGGATTAATAATAAATATATATTATGTATGAAAATTGCAATAATCCAATTATTACCTAAGAAATCAAATACGACGACGTATTCCTTGCCGCCCTTCTGTTCATGCAGCTTGATATGCTCCACTCGTAATGAGCAACAACCTACAGTATCCGCCTGATCCTCATCTTTCTCATTACCGGCTCTGAGCGCCAGCCTATCAATGAAATACAGAGCAACAGCTCGTTGTCTAATGCGCATTTCCTTACTTTTCCAGTCATCTCGATACTCCGCGCGAATTTTGTCAATCGACTGCGCCAGCTTCCGCGCTGTCTCGTACTTCTGCCAATCTTTCTCGCCCTTGAGCTTGCTGGATGGATTCAGCATCACATACTTCACCTGGCCCTGAATATTCTCCGTCCAGGAAGCCAGCCATGTTACATTCGGATCGTGTCGCACCTCCTTCCACTTATGACCGGCCGGTGGTTTCGGTATATTTGAATCTTTCGAACAGTTGATGAGCACATCCTCTGGTAGCACTCGCTTCTTCAACTTGCCCATCTTAGGATGCTCACCACGGCCTCTAAACAATCCGGGCGGCTCAATCTTGAAGTTACCAATCTTTTCCTTATGGCCATCAATACTGCAGAAACCATATTCTTTTTGTATCTCCTCATTCTTCTCCTTGATCTTCAACTTTTCATCCTTAGTCATGGCTTTGCGCTCCTCACTCTTTTGCAAGAAGTACGCATGCATCTCTTTGAAGTTGCATTTGGACAAATCGGTGATCTTGGCACGCTCCGACTCAGTCATCACCTCTCGCCAGTCGTGAAAGAAGTTGTTGTTGAAAGCAAACTTTGTCGTGTAGTCATGGTCGAGCATTCGCGCATAGAAGGTTGCGACCTCCTCTGTCTCCTCGCTCAGCTTCATCTCCTTGCCGTTATAGTAAAATTTTATGTTAGGAGGTAAGGGTTCATAGGGTGGTGCAAATACTGGTCCTTTGTGCTCCAAGAAATACCATTTCGTCCCATCGCTTTTCTTCTCTTCCTCCCACCTGAATTTAACATTATGTTAAATATTAATTATAATAATTACAGAACTATGTTAATGTCTTAATTACAAACGCATACAAACGCAAGTTTTTATCCTTAAGATATGTTAGATAAATTATGTTAGAAATGATAGATGAAGAAATTGTATTAAGTCTCAAGACGAAGCCTGTATTATGAAAGTAGAAGAAAATAAAACATATCAATTGAAATTTCGATATTAGATTCGAACGATCCAAATCAATGTGATTCATAACCTCAAATATAACCTCAAAATCGATGGATCCGTTTTTGTTTTATAAACTACATAATTGTGATGGCCTCCAAAATTAACTAAACATCTCATTGAGAAACGAATTACTATGCTTCTTACAAGGATCGGCATTACATCCATCTATCATTCGCATCTTTCACTCGAGAATAAATATAGATCTGCGAGAAAAGTCGTTGTAAGGAAATATAGGTTACGATGGGAATAAATGTCCAATTTTTTAGAGACTTTTATCTCTGAGAGACAAACGCTCCTATTGGACATTGAATATATTCTTATGGAAGATTCACATTTCATTCTCCAATAGAAGAATTTCTAGGGACTTACAATCATGATATCATGATTTTATCCCTAGGAATAAGATCTACTTATTGAACGTTGAAGCAGAATGAATTCCATATTAATGTCCTTTTCTATCAATGTAGATTTAACATTTCATCTTTTTCTAATTCTAAGAATTAAAAAAAGATAAAAAGTAACTAAACTAAAATTAAAATTAATCTATATTGATAGAAACGAATATCAGAACCAGAAAATATAATTTAAATAGTGATTAAAGTTAATTTAAAATAACAAAAAATAATTAAAGTAAAAATTAAGGAAGAACTACTGCATTGATATGATTATTTAAGAGGAAAACTTTGAATGTCCATACCATTTCCAAACTTCCTGCTGCTCCTCCTCTTGTTTCTTTTTCCTCGGGCTTACTTCGCCTTCTGTTTTTACCTTTGTGGTCTTCTTCTTTGGTTTCTACAAGACAAACAGTACAAAACATACTGTTCTACGATCTCCATTTCAATTAATTTGAAAGAAATATTAATAAAAAAATTTAGTACCGGTGTATCTTCAGGCTCGGCGTCATAATCATCATCATCATCATCCGCGTGTTTTCGTTTCTTCTTCTTAGTCTTCTGGTTAGTAGCTTTCTTGGCTTTCTTACGCGTTGACAGCGGAACATCTTCATCTTCGTCCGACTCGATTTTTCTCTTTACTCTTGACGATACCTTAGATTCCGATAACTGTATCAGTATATTTAATGAAAAGGATCTAAATAATCTTCAAAAATAAAAAACAAAATTGAAAAAACAAAATTTACCAATGGTTCATCTTCTTCTTCTGAGTCATTTTCCATCTTTATGGTCGTATTGTGGAGATCCGACAGCCTGGTGTCATTTCCATCCGTCGAATCCATACTAGCATTCTCCTTAATCGGTTCATCATCATCGTCCTCCTTAATATAAAGCGGTCGCTCACCACCGCTATCGTCATCATCATCAAATTCCGGTTGCGTCATGGGTTCCTAAAGAAAGAAATCCATATCAGTATTTCATTTTATATTTATTCTCCAAAACGTTAACCGCAAACAAAATCTTACTTCCTTTATCTCAGTCTTGATTTCTAGATTGTAATATCCTTCACTTGAATGATTCATCTTCACGTTCGGTTCTTCCTTTACTTTGATCTCCTCCTTATCCTTCTTTTCTTTTTCCTCACGATGCTTGGCTGCATTTGATCACGAAAGATTAAAAAGGGAAAATAAATATTTATTATATATATAAATAAGCTTAAATATTGCTACTTACATTTGTCCTTATCATGGCGATGGCGATCTTTGTCTTTATCATGACGATGCTTATCTTTGCTGGACAAACTTTCTCTGTGCTTGTCCTTATCTTTTTCCGAGGAACGATGCTTCTCACTCGAAGAGTGAGAAGTGGAATGTCTGTCCTTTTCCGATGAGTGCTTCTTACTATCCTTGTCCTTTGAGATACTGCGGTCCTTATCCTTATCACGCGAGCTAGAGTTCAAGGAACTACTGTGTCTATGCCTATCTTTATCCTTGCTCGAACTGTCCTTGTCCTTAGAACTGCTGTGCCTAGCAAAAATATATCATAATCAGATAAATACCACCGTCAAAAATTATTACATAATATTTTAAAAGACACTTTTTTATTTTACCTGTCTTTATTTTTGGAGCTTGAGCTGGATTTGTGATGATGTTCTTTGTCCCTGGTTTTGTCCTTTTCCTTATCTTTGTTAGATGAACTGCTACTCTTATGTTCCTTGTCCTTACTAGACGAACTCTTTCTATCCTTGTCTTTACTATTGCTACCATCATGCTTCTCCTTATCCTTAACAGAACTGGAGCTATGTCTATGTTTGTCCTTATCCCTGTGTTCACTTTTATGATTCCTCTCCTTGTCTTTGCTCCGATCTTTATGATCCGATTTGTGAGACCGTTCTCTGTCCTTGTCTCTATGTTCTGATTTGTGTTCCCTTTTCTTGTCGAAACCGTTGGACATGCCATTGATATGATCTACGAAAATGTCTAATTAAAGTTTACAATATACACATGAGATTCATCATTAATTTCAAAATAATTTTGTTCTATTAAAAATTATAAGGTACATAAAGTTTAATATAATGAAACAAAATAAATGTTAATTTAATAGTATCTAAAATAATAACAAAATAAGGAATAAACTTTGAATAAAATTCAAAGTTGAAAAGAACATCTCAAGTACCAAGATTACTCCGTTTAATCCGATTTATACCAATGTAAATTAACTTTAATCTCGGTTTGAGTAATTATTGTTAAAATAAATTGAACTGAGAATAAAGTTAATAAGAAAGTGAACCAATCAAAAAAGTCCATTTCTTTCCATGAAACGAAAGACCCTGATTGACTTTTTATGCTTTATGCATTGTGCATTATGCAAAGATCTGTACTTTGGTTTTAATTCTTAGAATTGCAAGCTAAAGAATAAATTAAAATTAATCTGATATTGATAAAATCGAACTTTAGATAATTATCGTTATTTTGTTAAGCATTCTAGAATTAGATCCTCTCAATCACTGAAAACAATGTATAATCAATAAAATATGCAAAATTAAGAACCACATAAAAATAAGAACAATAAAAAAAATTAATAAAAATAAAAATAGAAAAATAGATAAAAAATGACCTAAACATATTTAAAAAATTAATTAGAATTAATAAATACGCATTTAAAGAGATTTTTGACCAAAAATGTGGATAAATTTTTTCATAAAAAATTAAGAATCAAAAATTCGCGCGGTTCTTTAAATCTATCCCACATGATTCATTTGTTTTGGAACTCTTTACTATTCTTTTCAAACATCGCTACCACAACGATCCTATCCCCGATCGAAGAACTTTCTCGAAGCATCCTTGAACTCTCGCTGGAAAACTCTCGAACTTTCGAGAAGATGCAAAATTCATAATAAAGGAGGTACGGGAAGGGCGACTTCTGCAGTTGCAGGATCCCTCATCCCGCCTTCAAGCGCTTCTTCCCTGGACGGATGAGACACGTGTTCGATTCCCCCTTTCTGTGATCCTCGTGAATCCTCCAGTCGATTTTAATTCAACTATTCGCCTCCGTTCGGTCAACACTCACACGCGTCCGAGTAAAAGAAGTAAAGAACTCACCGCTATGATTCCCGGAGACGGAGACGCCGTCGCCGCCGCCGCCGCCGCCGCTCTCCTTGGTCTTCTTTTCCTGAAACAGACAAGCGACTGTTCAGCGCGACCAGGAAGGTCAAATGCGGGCGCGCGCATCTGTTCGACGGTGTTGAAAAGCCGGGGAGCCACGAGGAGCACTCTCGCGCGCGCCTCGGGGTTCGCCCGTCCGCCACGATAGGACTTAGTCGCAGACGCCATTTTGGGACTTAGAAAATTTTCGCGTCGGGCACGATGAGAGACGACCAAGAGGCGAGAGCGCTCCCACAGGCGATTATCGCGAAAACGTGCGCCTACGTGGACGTGGAATCACGATCGCTTACCAGATCCGCGTTCATCTGTGGTGTCGCCTGCTCGAGCTCCATTTTCCCGGACGCTCGGAATCTGTACACAGCGCGGGCAACGATGGACTTGCGGCGCGAGGACTACCGTGCTTCAGCTGCGCCGTCGACCAAGTGAGACACAAGAAGCTCCGAGAGCGGATGGCTGGGGCGCGAATGTACGCGTACGCACACACAGTGGATCTCTCGACGAGTGTGTTAACGAATTCGCAAGAGACCGTGAGAAAGACGGGGAAGTAGAGAGAAAGAGAGAAGAGATAGAGAGAGAGAAAGATGGAGAGACGGCACACTTTACCCTAAGCCGTCCGCAACGCGCCCGTCTCGTCCCGCGTCCGACGAACGACTGTATTCCGTGTGCGCGTCGCGACGCCGCGCAACCAGTCTAAGTGCCAGAAACGCGCGACTGCGCATGCGCCCGCTCGCCCCGCCCCCCTCGTACTTCGCACGACGGCCAGACGCGATCCCGCGATCCCGATCGCCGAGATCGAGCCGATCCGATGTGCTCCGAATCGAGCCGAGAGTGTCATTCACCGCGACGCGAGGTCGATTGAAACCGGTACGATTCCGCAGCAGAGTTCAATACTCGATGCGCGGAGACGATTTTGCAGGGTTGTGCCGTATATTTCGAGATTATGTTTACATGGAACTTTTACGTATTGTTTACGTCAAGTTTACACACATCTGTTTTTTCACGGTATATGCAATATAAAATATGAGCCCCTTAATTGACAAGGCATAAGTCCAAAATTAGGAAAAATGCATTATAGAAGTTGAAAGTATTAAGAATGTTTTATCTATCAATTTAATTTACTTTTATTCTGTTTTTATGTTCATAAAAAATGAAAAAGCTGGAACTTAGTGACTTAAGTCCAGCTTTTTTTACGGTCACTTTATTTATGATATAAAATTGATTTTTATTTCTTATTGTAAATTATTATAAATTGGATATAACAGTATAGGGAAAGAACTAAATTTTATGATCGTTAATACACCTGATTTTAGTATTGATAAATTTAGTTTGAAAAATATTTAAGAAAGATGGAAGCCTGTGCAGTTGTAATCTACTGCAATAATAAAGAAACTTTGATGATTTATAGGATTATTTACACAAACGATACGCAATGTCTAGTTTACATAATTTACATCTGTTTCATGCAAATAGTACAAGCAATGTAAAATATGTAAATTATTGTAAATTATATAACAGAAAAAATTGAGTTTTACAATTATTAGTATATTATATGATAAGAAAATATGATAAATAAAAATACATAAATGAGAGGAAAGCTTAATGCAACGATAAAAAAACAAAGTTTTGATGAATAAATTGTTTACACAAATGTCACGTAAAACATAGTTTACATCTTTTTCATTGGACAATACATGCAATATTAAAATATGTAAATTATAAATTATTATAATTTGTATAACACAGTGTAGAAAGAAACTAATTAAGTGTTATGATTGTTATCTGACTTTAGTATTTTAATAAATACATAAGCAAGATGGAAACTTAATTTACTGCAGTCTAGTACAATAATAAAGAACATAAGCTTTGATAATCTATAGATGGTTTATACAAATAATAAAAAATTTAGGTTTAAATCCTTTTCCTATAAATAATACAAGTAACGTAAAATATATAAAATATTATAAATTAAATAACACAGTACAAAAAGAAGTAATTAAATTTCATAATTGTTCATATATAACTTGATACTGATAAATAAAAATATATAAGATAAAAATTTTAGTGCAATCCAGTGCAACGATAAAGAACATAAGTTTCAATGGCTGTATTCAACAGAATGTTTATTTTGCAACTGTTGGAAATTTTCTTCACTGATATTACTTTTACATTTAGAGAAATAGTCCTGTTTCGGCAATCATAAAATGGTTGCAAAACTGTTGCGTTCTGCTGAACGCATCCATTGATTTATAGATTGTTTACACAGATGACATGTAAAACATAGCTTACATAGTTTACATTGTATAGATGTGGATTATTATTTCTTACGCACAACCCTGGGATTTTATTTCGCAGCCATAAGAAGACCGGCAACAAAATATTCTTCAAAGCGAAATTCGAAATCAGAGTATACTGATCATTGATCGATTCATTTCTCAGATTCAATTAACAGATTCTCTCTTTTCCTTTTTTCTTATAGCGGGGAAGATCTTCTCGCGAAAAATAACTCTTCCAAGAACAGGAATTGAAAAATCCCCTCGCAAAGAGAATTAATCGCCAGAAATTTCTGAAGTAAATTACAATATCGAGTTCTATCGCAACACAAGTTTATGGGATGCAAGAAACGCGATAATTTTGAAATTATTTCATACTTTTTTGTGATTTTAAAAAAATAAGTTTATACGAGATATTTCTTGTCGACGTAACCAACTTTTTCGTTTGATTCAACTTCACGTTGGATCGAATTTCGCGAAATTATATTGAACTATATGTTCGATTCATAGTATATAAATTATGTCTTATGAACAATTCCATCGTTTGATTATTATCAATTACAGTTCACTTTCGAAGCATCAGCGCGAGAAAATTGTTGATTCTTTTTTTCTCTTTTATTTATATATTCGAAAGATGATTTTCCGCAACGCAATCATTTTTGAGAAATATAAACTAAAAGAATATTTTACGTTTGAAAAATAATACGTCATTCTCTCTCTTGCGTGATAATAATTTATAGCAATAATTGTACATAATTTTATTTTTAAATATACTGTAAATGTATTATATACAATTATAATATTATAATTATATAATAGCTAAATAATTATGATATTATAATTATATTTCAAAATTCTTAATCATATACACTGTGTATGTATCATTAAGAATTATATAATTTTCAATTTTATATATATATATATATAATTCTTAATTTGAAATACATGATTCATTTTCCGTGTTGCGAGCTGATTATCTATAATCCACTCAATTAGGAAATTAACATTACTGTATTCAGGATCTTATATTTCCTAATGTCTAAATCATTCGTGTTATACTGAAAAATTTCTTGTGACTGAAAGAATAGAATTTCAATAACGATGAAAAAGAAAATTGTTGTTTTCTAATGATTAACCCTTCAATGTTATATATATATATATATATATATATATATATATATATATATATATATATATATATTTTTTTTTATTTAT